>Ga0116105_1000028_pt1 | contig 56451 bp, 41 predicted proteins | sample June2015DPH_6_20_FD_89716 | JGI IMG/M metagenome (GOLD analysis project Ga0116105, IMG submission 89716) | Peatland microbial communities from SPRUCE experiment site at the Marcell Experimental Forest, Minnesota, USA - June2015DPH_6_10 | ecosystem: Environmental > Terrestrial > Soil > Wetlands >... | reverse complement strand
TGTGTCGATGTCGAAGGCGGCAGCGTGGATCGCTTTCGCGATGTGCTCGCTCCCGCTCCGTCAGCAGCGGAGGTGTTCTCCACCGCCGACCGCAAACTGTTCCGCAAGCATGGACAAATCATCGGCGACAATTGCCGCGCCCTCGGATTCAACGTTGACTTCGCTCCTGTGCTCGATCTCGCGCTTGAAGCGTCGAAGTCCGTGATGCGATCCCGTGCGGTATCGGCGGACCCGCGAGCGGCCACCAGCTACGGTCGCGAATTTATTCGGGGTTTGCGCTCGGCGGGAGTTCTTGGATGCGGCAAGCACTTTCCCGGCCTCGGCGGCGGCAAGCTCGATAGTCACCACGAATTGCCGGTTATTGACAGGCCCTCGAAAACGCTCTGGGGCGAAGATCTGTTCCCTTACTGGACGCTACGCGCCGAACTGCCCATGGTGATGATTTCGCATGCGGCGTATCCGAAAGTTACGCGCGACCGAACTCCGGCGTCGTTGTCGAAAAAATGGATAACCGACATCCTGCGCAAGCGCATCGGCTACCGCAATCTCATCGCCTCCGACGATTTAGAAATGGGGGCAATCCAATCCGCCGCTCCGGTGGGCAAAGCCGCAGTCGAGCACATTCGGGCTGGCGGAAACCTGTGCCTCATCTGCCATCGCGAAGATTACATTGAGCAGGCCTACGAACGAATCTCGACTGCCGTCGAATCTGACTCGCGATTTGCCAGGCTGGCCGCTGAATCGGTGAACCGCATTCTGGCGTTCAAGAAAAAATCAGCGTCTATGCTTCGCGCATCGAAATTGCCTTTTCCGGCAGCGGTCGAGAAACTAACCAGAAATCTATGGGAATTCGGCGAACAGGTGCGCATCGAGGCACTGAATCGCGCGGAAGATGTTCCCCTGCGCGGATGATAGAAAAAGACATGATCGTCGCCGGCGTGATGAGCGGGACATCCGCCGACGGAATCAACGTGGCTCTCGTGCAAGTTGGCGACTCGTCGACTCCGGAAGGTTTGAAACCCGCCTTCACGTTAATCGGATGCGCAGAGTATTCCTACCCAAAAAAAGTTCGCAGCGCAGTATTAGGCACGATGAATGCTGCGGCGGTTTCGGTGGCCGATTTGGCTCGTCTGAATTTTTTGTTGGGGGAACTCTATTCGCGTGCTGTACTGGCCGCGCAGCGCAAGTTTCGCGCGAAAGTGGATCTCGTCGGCTGTCACGGGCAAACGCTCTATCATCAGGGCGAGGCGCAGCCTTTTCTCGGCCGCAGGATTGCGGCTACCTGGCAAACCGGCGAAGGGGCGATCATTGCCTCCAGAGTAGGCGTGCCTGTGGTTTCTGATCTTCGTCCCGCCGACATGGCGGCGGGCGGCAAGGGAGCGCCTCTGGTTCCCTACCTCGACTACATTCTGTTCCGCGACCCGCACATCGGGCGCATCGCGCAAAACATCGGCGGGATCGCGAATCTTACTGCCATTCCGGCAGGGGCGACGCTGGAAACAGTTTTCGCGTTCGACACCGGACCGGGAAACATGGTGATTGACGCGGTTACGGAGAAACTTTTCGACCGGCCTTTCGACCGCGGCGGAAAAATCGCCGCTTCAGCAAAGGTCGCCGATAAAGTGATCCGAGAGATTTTAGGTCGCAGCTTCTTTCGCAAAAAGCCTCCGAAGACTGCGGGCCGAGAAGAATTTGGGCGCGAGTTTGTTCACGAATTCATGCAGTTGTGTAAAGGCTGTCGCGAGCAGGATATCGTCGCCACCGCGACCGCGCTAACGGCCAAGTCGATTGCCGACGCGGTGCGGCGGCATGTAATTACAAAGCAACGCGCGCAACAGCCTGGTTTTCGTGAGGGGTTTCGTGAAATGATTCTCTCCGGCGGCGGCGCGCGGAATGTCACTCTAGTTTCGATGTTGACGAGTGAACTTGCCCCGCTCGGATTGGTGTTGCGCTTCTCCGACGAGTTCGGATTGCCTTCCGCTGCGAAGGAAGCCGTTGCCTTTGCGGTGCTCGCACACGAAACCTGGCACAGGCGTGCGTCGAATGTTCCTTCAGCAACGGGAGCAAAGCGCCCTGCAGTACTGGGCAAAATTTCGTATCCTTGAAGTTGAGCTCACATCATGCCGATTTATGTTTGTCTGCTTCGCGGAATCAATGTTGGCGGACATAAGAAAATAAAGATGGACCAGCTTCGCACCTCGATCGAAGCTTTGGGATTTGAACAGGTGAAAACCTATATCCAAAGCGGCAATGTAGTATTCAAAGCCGCGAAAGCTGCCCCCACTGCGCTCAGCAAGAAAATTGAGGCGACGATCCTGGCCGACTTCGGGCATTCCGTTTCTGTCATCATTCGAACTGCAGACGAGATGAAACAGGTCCTGACCAACAATCCATTCCTGGAGGAGCGCGGAGTCGATTCGGAAAAACTTCACGTCATGTTTCTCTCGGATGCACCTGAATCTTCTGCTCTGAAAAAACTAGAGGCCCTGATGGCTCCGCCCGAGCGAATTCGCTGCGTGGGCAAGGGCCTTTACTTCCATCTTCCCAACGGAGTGGGGCAAAGTATTGTGATGAAAAAGCCCATCGACCGCGTGCTAGCTGTGACCACCACCATGCGCAACTGGAAAACGGTGAACACGCTCCATCAAATGTGCCTGGACTGCCGCTGATGCGCCGCATAACGCTCTCTCTCGCCGTGCTGGCCCTCGCACTGTGTTTGCCTTCCTGCTCGAGCAAGCCCGATCCCAACACGCTGGTGATGCTCATCGAATCAAGCCCTACGAATCTTGATCCGCGAGTTGGAATCGATGGGCAGTCGGAACGGATCGATAGTTTGATCTTCGACTATCTGCTTTCGCGGGGCGACAATCTGGATGTTGCTCCTGGACTGGCCGAGCGTTGGGAAATTCCCGATCCCCTCACCTACATCTTTCATCTTCGCAGCGGTGTAACTTTTCATGACGCCCGCCCGCTTACCTCGCGCGATGTGAAGTGGACGTTCGATTCGTTGTTGACGGGAAGGATTCGAAGTCCACGGGCCGGCGCGTACCGCTTTGTAGATCACATCGAGGCTCCGGATGATTACACCGTCGTTTTTCATCTGAGGGAACCTTACACTCCGTTGCTGTGGAATCTTTCTACCGGCGCCGTTGGCATCGTTCCCTACGGCAGCGGAAATGAAATAACCGCTCATCCCATCGGCTCGGGGCCGTTTAAGTTCGTGAGCGCCGAGACTGACAAGGAAGTCGTTGTCGCACGAAACGGCGATTATTGGGGCGATAAAGTCAAGCTTGCCCGCGTGCGCTTCGCCGTGGTGCCGGACGCGACCACGCGTGCGCTGGAATTGCGCAAAGGCAGCGCAGATGCAGAAATCAACGCTTTGACTCCAGACACCATTCTTACTCTGCAGCCGAATTTGGCGCTCGCCATCGAGCGCGCTCCGGGGACGGTGCTCGCCTATATGGGGTTCAATCTCCGCGATCCGATCCTCAAAGATGTTCGGGTGCGCCAGGCCATCGCCTACGCGCTCGACCGTGGGCCGATGATCGAATACCTGTGGCGTGGGGAAGCTCAACCTGCCCGCAGCGTTCTTCCGCCGGCGAGTTGGGCCTATGACGCAGATGTTCACGCCTACGACCACGATCCCGACGCGGCCCGAAAGTTGCTGGATGCCGCAGGCTATCCGGCGATCAACGGCGTGCGCTTCCACCTTACGATGAAAACCTCCACGGACGAGAACACTCGTCTGATGGTCGCTGTGATGCAGCAGCAGTTGCGACAGGTGGGAATTGTTCTCGATCTCCGCAGCTTCGAGTTCGCCACGTTTTTTTCGGACGTGACTCACGGTGCATTCCAGATGTATGGGCTGCGATGGATCGGCGGGAACGAAGATCCCGACATTTTTGAATACGCGTTTCATTCCTCGAAGTTTCCGCCAGCTGGCGCAAATCGCGGTTATTACTCTAACCCTAGAGTGGACGCTCTGATCGACCGAGGCCGGCGCGAAGTCGATCCCAAGGTTCGCAAGTCAATTTATGACGAGCTGCAGCGCATTCTTGCGGACGAGTTACCCTATATCGACTTGTGGTATCTGGATAATGTTCTCGTGCACAACAAGCGCGTGCATAATCTGCAGTTGAATCCAGCGGGCAATTACGATTTTTTGCGGACGGCGGAGCTGGTGCAGTAGCTTGCGCGAGGATTTGTTGACAGCAGACCCCGGCGGCTAGAGCCACATTGATCTTGCGTGACTTAAGCGGCGCGAGTCAACTCGTGCCCCTCCCGGGGTCCAGCTCGCGACCCCGGTCTTCCCCGGCCCGCGGCTCGCGTTCTTCCCAGTTTTATTCAGCAATTCGGGGCGGTTTCGTAGTTCACGCAAACGGACTTATCGCTTCCCACATACCATAGCGCGGACATATCTTTTTTATTGGCAAATCGATCAAACCAAAAAGTGTAGTCGAATCCGCCGAAGTCAAGATCTTCTCCATAGCCGATCTGATCGGCAGTGTCATTGGGATTGCAGGTGGTTCCGTAATAGAGGTAGGCGTTGAAAGGATAGCTCCCAGCGTTTTTCACAGAGATATCCACTGCCTGATAGTGATTTTTTCCCTGCTTAAACCAACAGCCCTTAAAGGTCGCATCCGGGTTGGTTGGCTCGGCGTTCGTTGTGCTGGCTTCCACTGGCGCTTCCGCGTGCCGGGAAGCAATCATTCCGTAGCCATCTGAGTTCCTCGGAGCGCTTGGTGTTCCGCATCCGGCGAGCACAAGCAATGCGGCAAAACTGGCATATCCCAGCTGCGTAATTCTCATAGATTTCCTCCATACGTCGCGCGCGCACCACTTTCTCACTCAGGCGGCCGCTCGGGAAGGGCTTGGAGGTTTGCGTACCCTCGACTTAGTTCCAAGGTTTAGTTTTCCGCAGAATCGGAGCCGGTTTGTGGCGGCCTCCGGTCTGCTCCCCGGATATTTCCTTGGTGGGATGGTGTTACCATCGAAGTTCCGTCTTCAGGAAGCATAAGAATTGTTTGCTGGGGGCGGCCACACATGCGCATTCTCTTCATCGGCGATATCTTCGGACGGCCCGGCCGCACCATTGTCAAAGACCGTCTGCCGGGCCTCGTCCACGACCACGCCATCGATTTAGTGATCGCCAACGGCGAAAATTCTGCGGCCGGTTTCGGCATTACTCCTGCGCTGGCCGAGGAGCTTTTCGAGTTGAATATCGATGTCATTACCACCGGCAACCACGTCTGGGACAAGCGCGAGATCATCGATTACTTCCAGATGGTTGAAGGCAATGGCCATGGGCCGCAACGGCGCTTGCTGCGTCCGGCGAATTACCCTTCGGATATGCCCGGTTGGGGACTGTATGAGGGGCGCAAGGGAAACATTCCGTACGCCGTGATTAACCTGCAAGGGCGAGTTTTCATGGCTTCGAATGACGATCCTTTTCGCGTCGCCGACCAGCTTCTGAAAAAGATCGAAACGAAGATTATCTTCGTCGACTTCCACGCTGAAGCTACCTCGGAAAAAATTTCCATCGGCTGGTATCTCGACGGCCGCGTCACCGCAGTCGTGGGCACGCACACCCACGTACCCACTGCCGACGAGCGCGTTCTGCCCAACGGTACGGCATACGTTACCGACGTTGGCATGACCGGCCCTTACGATGGGGTCATCGGCGTGAAAAAAGAACTGGTCGTCGGCAAGTTTCTAAGCGGCATGCCAGTGCGCTTCGAACCTGCTTCCGGCGATGTTCGCTTGTGCGCGGTTGTAATCGACTGCGACGAAAAGACCGGCAAAGCCCGCGACATTCGGCGGCTGATGCTTAGTTGATCGGCCCGCAAGAAATGGAGACTCCTTCGTTCTAACAGCGCTCTCTTGTTCGTTTGTTGTTTTGAGTGATCCGTTAAGACCGAAGGTACCCTGCACTATTAGCGAACCGCAGAAGTTGCATGCCAAGGTAAAATCAAACGAATGCGTTGTGCGCGCTACAGCTTTTTGTTCTCTCTTTATCTGGCGTTGGCCGCTGCCTCGTTCGCCGGAACCCAGGAGTCGATGGATCCGCCGATCATCTCCTGCGGCAATGGCGTGCCCGGCGGGATTAATTGCGTTGCTTCCAAAATAGATCTGAAAGACGCCCGCCACGCTTACACACGCGGGCTGAAGTTGGAAGAGCGGCAGCGCTATAACGAGGCCTTCGAAGCCTTCGACGAAGCCTCGCGCCTGGCGCCCCGCGAGCTGAAGTATTTTTCGGCGCGTGAAATTGCTAAATCACAGTTGGTCTTTCAGCACAACGGTCGCGGCGATGCGTTCCTCGCCAACGGGCAGACTCAGCCGGCGGCTACCGAGTATCGCGCCGCTCTGAAGCTCGATCCTGACAACGACTACATGCAGAGCCGGCTGGCCGATGCCCTGCGCGATGTCGCGCCGACCAACAGCGGATTACCGGAACTGCTATCCGAATCCGAAGAACTCCACTTGCAGCCGGGCAATCTGCGCGCAACTTTCCACTTCACGGGAGATGTCCGCAGCCTGTTCACCGAACTTGCGTCGGCTTTCGGCATGACTGCCCAATTCGACGATTCCGTACAGTCGAAGCAAGTCCGTTTTTATGTGGATGACGTCGACTTCTTCACCGCGCTGAACCTGGCCTGCCGCGTTAGCAAAACCATGTGGACTCCATTGGACACGCGCCAGTTCCTGGTCGCGGCGGACAACGCCGAAAACCACAAGCAGTTCGATCGCATGTCTTTGGCAACTTTCGCCGTTCCCGGAGCGACCACTCCGCAGGAGTCAACCGAGATCGTTACCTTGCTGCGCAATGTCTGCGAGATTCAGAAAGTAAGTCCGGGGCAAAGCGGCATCGTCGAGGTCCGCGCCCCGCAAGCCATGCTGGCGGCGTGCACCAAGCTTCTGCGTCAGTTGGATAGCGACCGTCCACAGGTGCAACTGGATATCAAGATTTATCAGATCGATCACAACTTTGCGCGCGACATCGGGCTGCATATTCCCGACACGTTTAATATGTACAACATTCCGGTGGCGGCGCTTGCGGGTCTGGCCGGGCAAAGCATTTCGTCGTTGGTAAACCAGCTGGTTTCTTCCGGAGGCGTCAATGCCGCCGGAAGTACGGCGCTCTCCGGACTTCTGGCGCAACTGCAGAGTCAGACCAGCGGGATTTTCAGCCAACCGCTGGCGACTTTCGGCGGCGGGCTCACGTTCTCAGGATTGAGCCTGGATCACCTGACTGCAGCTTTGTCGCTGAACGAATCCTGGGCGCAAAGCCTGAGCAATGCGACCTTGCGCGCGGGGCAAGGCAAGGACGCGAGCTTACACATCGGCGAACGCTATCCCATTCTGAATGCCTCGTACGCGCCGATTTACAATTCGCCACAAATTTCGCAGGTGCTGGGAAATCAGAGTTATGTCGCTCCGTTTCCTTCCGTCAGCTATGAAGATCTGGGATTAGAGATTAAGGCGACGACGGCGATTCATGGCGATCGCGACGTAAGCCTCAAACTGGACCTGAAGTTGCGTGCGCTCACCGGCAGCAGTGCGAATGGGGTGCCCGTGATCTCCAATGAGGAATACCAAGGCAGCATCCGGCTGGACGATGGCGAACCGGCGGTGATTGCCGGCGAGATTACGACCAACGATCAGTATGCAATCGCCGGCATTCCCGGCATCGCGGCGATTCCGGGATTAAATCAGGTGCTGCTCGATAATAACAAGATGAAATCATACGACGAACTGCTGATCATCATCACGCCGCACGTGGTCGCCAAGCGGGATCAAATTAGGACGGATGAAATATGGGTGACCGCAAATTAGCCTTACTTCCCCTGCTTCGCCGCAAACTCCACTAACGCCTTGAGCGTGTCAGCCGGAACCTGGCTTACGTTTCCAATCGTGCGGCCGTTAATGAAAAGCGTCGGTGTGCCGGTCACATTCACTGACTTTCCCAGCGCAATCGATGCATCCACGCGAGCCTTGGTTACGGGTGTGCCAGCGCAGCCGGCGATGTCCGCGCCTTTCACGCCGGCGTCATTAGCCAAAGCAGTCAGCTTCTCGTCGGCGTTGTCTGCTGTAATGTCCGATTGCGTTTCGTAGGTTTTCGCGACAAATTTCCAGAACGCGGCATTCGACGCCTCCCCCACGCATTGGGCATAGGCAGCGCCCTTCGCGGCCCAGTTGTGCATTTCCAGCGGAAAGTTCTGGAAGACGAAACGCGCAGTCGGCTCTGCCGCGACCAGCGCTTCAATCGCAGGTTGGGCGGCCTTGCACGCGGGACATTGCAGGTCGCCGAATTCCACGATGGTCACCGGCGCATCCTTCGGTCCCCTCGCCGGTCCGGTGATCCCCTTTTCCAATGTCTGTTTCGCCGCATCGTAAGGCTTCGCGCCGAAGGGAATGATGTCGCCAACCACCGCATGATCGCCGTCAGGAGTAACGTAGAAGCGGCTGAGCTGCTGACCTTGCCCATTGGCCAGGATCACGTCGACCTGAGCGAGTCCCGGCACAGGGGCAGGCTTGATGCTGGAAATCTTCCAGCTCACCTGCGGCTCGTACCCGAAGGTCTGCTTCATGAAGGAGTCGACGGTCGCTTCGGAAGGGAGATTCACCGCCGGAATTGACTTATCGTTCGGCTTGTCTGCCGGCTTCGGCACAGGCGCGGTTTGCGCAGCCAGGCTGCAGGTCAGCAGACAAATAAAAATCGCGATCAACGAATTACGCATATTTCCTTTCAGAATCCTTGGAGGCTGGGATTTTCAGAAGCAGTGTTTTTTTCAACTTTTCCAGATTTTTCAAACTTCGCTTTTTGCCGCGATGGGAAAGCGGCGGCCATAACCAAATGCCTTGGGAGAAATTTTAATGCCCGGCGCGGCCTGCTGACGCTTGTACTCCGCGCGATCCACCATCCTCACCACCCGCCGCACTACGTCTATGTCGAAGCCGCGATCGTCCGCAATGCGCTCCGCCGAGTGCGCGTCTTCCACGTAATCCTCGAGCACCGCGTCGAGTATCTGGTACGGCGGTAGCGAATCACTGTCCTTCTGGTCAGGCCGCAGTTCCGCAGACGGCGGCTTCTCGATCGTCGCCTCCGGAATCACTGGCCGCCGCGAGTTCACGTAATGCGCCAGTTTGTAGACCAGCGTTTTCGGCACATCGGAGATGACGGCGAGTCCACCCGCCATGTCCCCATAAAGTGTACAGTAGCCAACGCCCAGTTCGCTTTTGTTGCCGGTGGAAAGCACGATTGCACCGAACTTATTCGAGAGCGCCATCAGCAGCATCCCGCGCGCACGCGACTGAATGTTCTCTTCCGTCACATCTTCTTTATGGTTGGCGAAAACTCCTTTCAACGTTTGTCGGTAGGCCTCGACCGCGCAGTTGATGGACAACAGTTCGAAGCGAATCCCGAGATTTTCCGCGAGCGTCCGCGCATCTTCAATCGATCCTGGCGACGAATAAGGGCCCGGCATGCCCACCCCAATCACGTTTTCGGCCCCGACCGCATCGGCGGCAATGACCGCGGTAAGCGCCGAATCAATTCCTCCGCTCAGCCCGACAATCGCCTGCGAAAATCCGCACTTTTGAATGTAATCTCTGGTGCCGACCACCAGCGCGCTATACACGCTGGCATCATCTCCCGCAATTTGTTCGTGCAGATCGCCGGTCAGCGTCTGCGAATCGAAATAGATCAGGTCTTCTTCGAAAGAGCGCGCCTGCGCGATAGTTTCTCCTTCGGCGTTCAGCACGATGCTGGAGCCGTCGAAAATCAGGCTGTCGTTGCCGCCGATTTGATTCACCATCGCCACCGGAACTTTATGTTGCCGCGCAATCGAAGCCAGCATGTCGTGGCGCAGCTCGCGCTTGCCAATCCAGAAAGGCGATGCCGAAATATTGAGCACCACATTTCCGCCCTCGCGAATCAGCGCTTCCACCGGGTCGACTGTATAGAGGCGTTTGATCCAGAATTGTTTGTCGTTCCACGCGTCTTCGCAGATGGTGAGCGCCATTCGTTTGCCGCAGAACGGGAAGAGTTCCTGTTTTTTGGCGGGAGCGAAGTTGCGCATCTCGTCGAAGACGTCGTAGGTGGGCAGCAGCATCTTCGATTGCACGAAGGCAATCTTGCCGTCCTGCAACAATGCGGCTGAATTCATTACAGATTTGCCGGCATCCGATTCCGCAGGCGTGACCAGGCCGCAGATAACGGAGATGCCGCGAGTTTGCTCTGCAATCCGTTCGGCACTTTCGCGATTGCGGGCAACGAAGGACGGCCGCTCCACCAGATCGCGCGGAGGATACCCGCACACGGACAATTCCGAAAACAGAATGAGGCCAGCCCCAGCCGCCTGTGCGCGGCGGGAAAATTCGATGATCTTGGCTGCATTGCCGGAGAAATCTCCGACGGTAGGGTTAATCTGGCCGAGCGCAATCTTCACTTATTTAGTGTAAAGCGGGACGGGAGCACGGGCCAAGCCAGCGATTGCGCACCTCCGCGCATAGAATGCCGTCGGCGCGGTGGGACTACGCAGGCTTGCCAGTGTCCAGGCCGCCCCCGCCCGCTCCCGCCGTGGCCGCGCTGGCCATCGAAGACGAACTCGAACCGCCCGCCGGCTTCCCGCACAGTTCCACCGCTTCTGCCATGTTTCGGGTTTCCTGATCCTTGGTAGCTACCCACGCGCTAAAGCGGGACTTGTCCCGGGAGAGTGCCTCCGTGCAGCGGCTGATGCGAGCGGAATAGTGTGCTTTTATGCTCTCCAGTTCTGACTGGATTTGCGCGATCTCATCCGCCTTGCGCGCCCATTCCGTCTCCGCCTGTTTCTTCTGCGTATTCTCATACGAGTCGAGCGCATCCTGGCGCGCTTTCGCATCACGCTGAATCTGCTCAACGGAAATCCCGGCCGCGTCCAGCGCCATCAGCACCGCGGCGCGCTTCATCTCTTTCGACAGGCTGCGAATGTGTTCGCTGTTGATCATCTCGATCACTTTGGCAACGCTGTATCCCCGGCGGGGCATCGTGATGCCGGCAGCGCGAAAAATTTCTTCGGTGGGCAGCAATTCCACCTGGAAGGCGGGGACCTCTCTCGAGGAATGACCCGCGCTCTTTTCCGGGGACTGCGTCGCTGTGTTGGACATAACCTTCTCCTTCTCGATTCTGGGATTTTCGCGGGGCTCGGCGATTGCTTCCACGCCGGCCTCGCTGCTGGCTTCACCACTTGCTTCACCTTTTACTTCGTCTGGGCTCTCCTGTTTATTGTTCCAGGGCGCCAGGTCGAGCCATTTGCGTTTCATAGGCTTCCTTTCCGGACTGCCTTCCTTTGCCTTGGGGGTCACGCTCTTCGTTGTTTCTGTCGTCTTTGTTTCTGCCGTTCCGGTCCGTCGCACAGGGGGGCCGGCATGGATGCGCGAAGAATGCCTTCGGCGGCGCATCTCCCGCTCATAACGAACGGCGCGCATCGGCATCGCGGGCGGCCCCGCAACACGCACGATGAGCTCAATTTGCGTTGGCGGCATAGTGATGGAGATCTCCTGCGGCTTACCCGGTGGGGTCTGCGCCAGACTCGCGGCCTGCGGAGGCAAGAGTACAGGCGCTTCCGTGCGGACGGATATCTGCGGCGCGGGCACGGGAACTTCGGTGCGCGGGGAGGACTTGACGATAGCACCCTGACCGCTGTCTTTCTGCAATCCCACAATAAAGTCACGTCCTTCGGTGCGGCAGTACTTCACGACTCCGGAGAATTGCTCGAAGCGCCATTGAATGCGCAGCCGCGTTCCCACGTCGATCGGCCGCTTGAGCCGGATGCAGGCTCCATTGGAGGACTTATCTTCCATGCGCGCGGATGCCGTCTGCAAAGCTCCGCCGGGATCCTCCCAGGAAGCTTCGACCACGATCATCACGGGGGTGCGCGGTTCCGGCATACCTCTGCTCCTGCCCAATCTATCGGCAGAAGGTCGAATTGGTTCACATCCGTTGGTAATGAGTTCGAGGACAAAGAGGAAGGAGGATGGCCGGAAAAAAAATCAGACCGAGAGCTGGCACTCGCTTTCAGATTACAAGAGGCCGGTAGTTCCGAATTTGGATTTGCGCTTCCGAACCGTCCCATTCTGGTCGCTGACACGCGCAAAAGATCGCGCGTCAGGCTGCGAAGTTTCGTCTCAGGGCACGCCTTAAGACGTGCCGGACCGCGGCATCTTCGAAAATGCGCCTTTAGGCGCTGCAGGTCTGAAACTCTACACTGATCCGAATCTCTTATGAAATGGTTCTGACAGAAGGACACAACCTTACAGGACATCAACCAGGCCAAAAGAGCCCGCTAGTCTCCCCCCGGAAACACGCTGTGCTTCGGCGCAGGCACCGGCGCATCGCCCATCTGGTCGCGCCACAGAACCCGGTTCAGGCGGCCTGCCCCGGCCGCATCCGGACGCGAGAAATCCATCTTTGCCGACTCATTAGCGCCCTTGGCATCTCGCTTGTTCGTCTCATAAATGAGGTCATTTTTCAGGTTGCGATAGTCGGCTTTAAACGCCGGCTGATCTCCTTTACCCGAAAACAATTGTCCTATCACCGGCGCATAGGCATCGTTCTGGTTCATGGGAGGCAAACCGAGCAGCATTTCCATGGTGTGAATCACATTCACGGTGGTATAGAAACGATGCTCGACGTAGGGTTCCGAGGAAGTTCCCGGAGAATACTTGCTGACCACGAAAGCAATCGAGCGGTGCGCGTCCACGTGATCGCCGCCATCCTGCGCGTCGTCTTCCAGAACGAAAATCGCCGTATCATCCCAGTAAGGACTATGCGAAACCGCATCCACCACACGTCCCAGCGCGAGATCGTTATCGGCCACCGACGCCGCCGGACGCGGCCTTTCAGGGCGAGTGCCGCCGGTGTGATCGTCAGGCAGATAAAGCAGAACAAACGCCGGCAACTGAAAATCCGCGCTCTCGCTTTCCTGCTTGGCGCGCACATACGCGCCGAACTCGTTCATGAACTCATCCACGCGCAGTTGATCGGGATAATCCGTATTGAAATCGGGATACAGCGGATCGAAGTGATCGCGCAGCACGGCCTTCGAAGCCTTCACTCCCTTGAATAAAGGCACCGCCCACGGCCAAGGACTTGCCGCCGCGTGTGGATCGCCGACATTCGGTTCGAGCGCCTCGCCCTGCTGAACCTCGGTGCGCGGGCAAGCCGCTTCTTGCGTGGAAGGAGTTCCCTGCTTGGGCGACTCGACCTTGCGAAGCTTGTTGCACCAAGCCGCATTCACATATTCGCCGTAGTCGCGATAACTCAACCCGTGATGCGCAACGTTGTCCCAAAGAAAACCAGTGCCGGGGTCATCGATGTCAGATTCGTTGTGATCGAGCGGAAACTCTCCCGCCACCGTGCCCTGAAAATCGTACGTCCGCTCTTTGCCTCGATACGCGATCTGCCAGGTCTTCTCGTTGTAGTCGCTTGTAATGGCGGCCATGGACCAAAGATGTCCGTCGCCAGAAACTTCGCCGCTGTCGTAAAAGTTGTCGAGCACACCGAATTGCAGGGCCAGCTTGTGTTCGTTGGGCGTGATGTCGGCGCCGTACATGGTGAGCGACGGATCGCCATCGCCGACTTTCAGGTCGCCAAGAATTTGATCGTAAGTGCGATTCTCTTTGATCACGTAGATCACATGCTTGATCGGATTGGCGCTGGCCGCGAATTGAATCGTTCCGGGATCGTTGTGCAGCAGGTTGTCGCGCTCGACGATGCGGTTGAGCTCAGGGAGCTTCTTGAGCGTGTCGGGAATGTTGAGCCGCGCGATCGATCCTCGCAGCAGTGTGGGAATGTAGGGGTGTTCGTGGTGGCGGATTTCCCACGAAGTTTTTCCGGGGCCTTTGTTTGGGCTTGTGCCTTGACCCTTTGCCGTGGCGATGAGCAAGTCATTGCCTTGAACGGCGAGGGCGCTGGGGTACCAGTCGGTGGGGATGTAGCCGAAGGGCATAAAGCAGCAATCCCCGGAAGGTGGTCCGCTCCTAAAGCCAGAAGCCTCGATAACCCCAACCGCATTTAAGGATGCATCGGCAACAAAAAGCTGTTCTCCATCCGCCGATTGCGCTAACGCGATTGGATAGCCCCCGCTGATCGGCACGGGTATTTTGATTCTCGAACCGCCCACCTCTTTGACCACGTCTGAAGTACCCAAATTGCCGAACCACTCGCCAGTGTCCGCGGCGACCAGTGCAATCGCGTCAACGTTCGATAGCGCAACGTAGAGAGTTTTCTCATTCGGGCTCAGCAGCATCGCCGTCGGATGCGATCCCGGCGCAATCGGATCTTCCGGTGCGTTCAACTCGATCCGGCGAACAACGGTGCCCTTCGTCAAATCCAACTCCGCAACCTGCGAAGCATTCCACAAACTGCACCAAGCGCGCCGACCATCACGCGTGGCGACGACCGTGTAAGGAAAAGACGATGGAACCAGATCGTCCGTACTCAGGTCGAAATGCTGCCACACTTTTCCGCTGGCAACATCGAGAAGCACAACGTCGTCGGACAAATTATTCGCGACCAGCAGCCGGTCATGCTCCCCGCCGGAAACCAGTGCCAGTCCTGCCGGATATGGAATCGCAGTACTCGCGGTCGTCTTGCGCAATTCGTCGGAGACCTTCTTACCTTCGGCCAGCGGCTGCGGCGCAATCGCGATGAATCGCTCAGGATCAACCCTGCCCCTCTGGAAGCTATACACCGCAATTCCGTTACCGGTGTCGCCGGCTTTTTCGCCCGTCGGATCGGTAACGGAGCCCACTGACGCATAGAGGTGCTTGCCGTCAGAGCTGAAAACCAAACCAAGGAAGTAACTCTGATGCGCTTCTTCGCCAAATCGCTTGTCGGGAAAATCTGCAATCTGGTTGGTCTTCAAATCGAGCACGGCAATCGACTGGGTGGCGATCGTCTCCTGCGTACCATAGCCGTCATTCAATAGCGCGGCGTAGCGCCCGTCCGGGCTGAGAGCAATCGTCGCCGGAAAGCTGTTCGTACTGCCGATGTGGCCCGGAGTGGGCGTCGTGAGCATCTTGCTCGTCGGCAATGAAATCGAGGACGCGCTAACGCTTTTTGATTCCTGTGCAGCGACGAACGAGATGTAGCATGCAACCACCATCGCTAGCAAAAGAATACGAATTGATCGACTCACGAGACCTCCGCGGAAAGAAGGTTTGGGTAAAAGACGGAGAAGAGAACATCAGGCTAATTCAACCGCAGAGCTGCGGTCAAAGGCAAAGCATTCAGGATCGAGGTGAAATGAGGTGGCCCGCTCCTTCAGTCCCCGATAGCTCGCGACCCTTCCTGACCGGGCCCAGCCTCAGAATGCTCCGCCGAACCAACATTATGCCGCACATCGGACCCTTGCACCCAGAAGATCACATCCTCGGCAATGTTGGTGGCGTGATCGGCCACTCGCTCCAGATTGCGCGCCACCAGCAGCGCATCCAACGCCTGCCGCACTACATCGGGACGCTGGTTCATCACCTTCACCAGTTGGATGAACGCATCGTCTTTCATGCGATCGACAACGTTGTCCATTTCAAGCACGGCCTGCGCCAGTTCGACTTTACCTTCAATGAATGACTCGAGCGAACGCCGCACCATTGCGCTGACCGCTGCTCCCATGCGCGCGATATCCACCGGCAAATCGGCCGCCGGGAGATCGATCATGTCCATCACGCGCTCGGCAATGTTGACGGCCTGATCGCCCACGCGCTCCAGGTCGGAGTTAATCTTAGTGACCGCGAGAATGAACCGCAGATCGATGGCCATGGGCTGCTGCATGGCGAGCAAGTCGAACGCAGCTTCGTCGATCTCGCGTTCCGAGGCATTGATCAGGCTCTCGCCTTCCAGAACCATCTGGCAGCGCGTGAGGTCGCGATCGATATAGGCCTGGCGGGCTCGGTCCACGGCCTGCTCCGCCAATCCGCCCATGCGGAGAAGCTTTTGCCGCAGATCGTCAAGCCCCTGTTGAAAACGCGTGCGCATGATTCGAAACCTTCCTTGTCCCCAACCCCGCCCGAGCTAACCACTCTAGCCGAATCTTCCGGTAATGTAGTCTTCCGTGCGCTTGTGCGTCGGCTTCGTAAATATCTTTTCCGTCTTATCGAACTCGATCAGCTTACCAAGCAAAAAGAATCCGGTAAACTCGGCTACGCGTGCCGCCTGCTGCATGTTGTGCGTCACAATTACAATGGTATACCGTTCTTTGAGCTGAAAGATCAGCTCTTCAATTTTTCCGGTCGAAATCGGGTCCAGCGCCGAGCACGGTTCATCCATCAATAAGACTTCCGGTTCCACCGCTAACGCACGGGCAATACATAAGCGCTGCTGCTGCCCGCCCGAGAGGCTTGCGCCGGATTTCTTGTGAATGTAATCCTTCACTTCATCCCACAGAGCCGAAACTTCGAGCGATCTCTCAACAATCTCATCGAGCTTCCGCCGGTCGTGAAAGCCATTCAACTTCAGTCCAGCCGCCACGTTGTCGTAAATCGACATGGTGGGAAACGGGTTCGCCTTTTGGAAAACCATTCCCACGCGCCGGCGCAACTGCGTTGCTGAGGTTCCGTTGTACGCGCTGATTTCGCCGATCTTTACGCTCCCCGTCACCCGCGCTTCCGGAATCGTCTCATGCATGCGATTCAAGCAACGGATGAACGTCGACTTGCCGCAGCCCGAAGGCCCAATCAGCGCGGTCGCGTGGTTTGCCACGACGTTCAGATCAATGTCGTATAACGCCTGGGTTTTGCCGTACCACGCGTTCAGGTTTTCGACCTGGATGCCAACACCCATAAACTTATGCAGCTCCAAAGGTGCCGCGGCGCACCACGATTCTTACGGCGGCCACGGCGGATACGATGAGAACGAGTAAGACGAGCGCGCCTGCCCAAGCCTGGCGGTGCCACTCATCATACGGAGAAATCGCGTAGTTAAAAATCTGCAGCGGAAGGGCCGCCGTCGGCTCATTCACGCGCAGGTTCCAGAACTGATTGCCGAAGGCGGTGAACAGCAGCGGCGCGGTCTCACCCGCCACACGCGCAAAGGCCAGCATGATGCCGGTAATTACGCCCGAAGTCGCGGTGCGCAGCGTGATCGAAAGCGTCGTACGCCAGCGCGGGACGCCCAAGCCATATGCCGCTTCCCGCAGGGCCTGCGGCACCAGCAGCAGCATTTCCTCGGTGGTGCGCGTGATCGTCGGAATCATCATGATCGCCAGCGCCACTCCGCCAGCCAACGCCGAAAAATGTTTCTGATAGAGGACAACAATAGAATACGCGACGATGCCGATCACGATCGAGGGTACGCCATTGAGCACGTCCGCGGTAAAGCGAATCGCATCTCCAAAGCGATTGCGCCCATACTCGGCAAGGTAAATTCCCGCGCCCACGCCCAGCGGCACACCCAAAATACTCGCCAGCCCTAGGATGAATGCCGATCCCACAATCGCATTGGCCATCCCTCCGCCGGCTTCGCCCACGGGCTTCGGCGTCTGCGTAAGAAAGGCCCAGTTGATGGATCCGATTCCGCGGAACACCAGATAACCGAAGATAGCGATCAGCGGCGCGAGCACCAGGATGACCGTGAGCACAGCCACACCTGTCATCACATGATCGGTAATCCGACGCCGCAACGCGATGGGCGGGACGGTGTGAAGGGTCGCGGAATTCGCCGACTCAAGCATTTGCCCTCGCAGGCTGGCCCCGGGTTACGCTCCATACCAGAAATCGCGCCAGCGCGTTCACCACAATGGTGACAATAAACAAGGCCAGGCCAATCTCAATCAGCGCGGAAAGGTACACGTCGCCGGTGGCTTCGCTGAACTCATTGGCCAAAACGCTGGCCATGCTATAACCCGGAGCGAACAGAGATTTCGCAATTTCCGGCCGGTTTCCGATCACCATGGTCACAGCCATCGTTTCGCCGAGCGCGCGGCCCAGGCCCAGAATGACCGCTCCCACAATGCCGGCCCGTGCATTGCGCAGCACGCCCATGCGGATCATCTCCCAGCGCGTTGCGCCCAGCGCGAGCGCAGCCTCACGCTGATGCTGCGGCACCACCATCAGCACTTCGCGGCTGATGGAAGAAATGATCGGGATAATCATGATCGCGAGAATAATTCCCGCAGCCAACATGCTGATGCCGTAAGGCGGCCCAGTGAAGAATCCGGTCCAGCCGAGGGTCTTCGAAAGAAACGGCTCAACATAGCCGCTAAGCAGCGGCACGAGCACAAAAATCGCCCACAGTCCGTAGACCACGCTGGGAATCGCCGCCAGCAGTTCGACGAAAAACGAAAGCGGCCCCCGCAGCGCCTTGGGGCACATCTCGGTGGTAAAGACGGCAACCCCGATCGACAACGGCACGGCAATGATCAAAGCCAGCAGCGACGAAACCAGCGTGCCGTAGATGAACGGCATGGCGCCGAATTGCTCATTTACAGGATCCCAATCGTGCCCGGTGAAGAACTTGAATCCAAACGCATGCCACGAGGGACCGGAGCGCAGCACCAACTGGTAAACAATCAAGACCAGTGTCCCCAGTACTGCCAGACCGCACAGCAACATCGCAAACTTGAAGATTTGATCGCCGATTTCGCCGCTGCCAGGACTCAGGCGCACAGCCCCGCTCTTCGCCGAGGACAGGTCTCTAACTTTCGTGGCTTCAACGGGTTGTGGCGCGGACATATCAGGCCGTGGTCGGGCAGGTAAGGCCATTCCGCTTCAAGAGTAGCAAAATCCTGTTAACGGGGTGTTAAAATGACGGAGCTTTTCCCGTGCTGGGGCGTGGGACCAGTTCCGAACGTTCGCAGTGCTCGCCGCGAAATCAAATGTTCCGAGGGGGGTTGCTTTTTCGCGGACGAGTCTGTATTTTTCATCCGATTTGCCAGTTTATGCCGATCGACGCCAAGCGCAGCCGTGAAGTTTTTCAAAAGCTTGACCGCGACTTGATCAAGCTTTCCTCGAAACCATCGGCGCAGTCCGTACACCGTTTTCGCACCGGCACACGCCGCGTGCAAATCCTGCTGGCGGAGCTTTCTCCCAAACTCGACGGCAACGAGAAGAAATTACTGAAGCAGTTGAACGCCATTCGCAAGCGCGCCGGAAAACTGCGCGATCTCGACGTGCAACTGGCCGCACTGCATAGCGTGAAGGTTCCACGCGAGCCCCGGCGCAAAACGCAGCTGGTGCATCACCTGATCGAACTGCGAAGCCAGCAGGAAAAGAAGCTGCGCAAGTCCGCCGACCGCGCGACGATTCGTGAAATCCGCAAGCGCCTCAAGCGCGCCGCCAAGCGCTTTCGTCCGGAAAAGTCCCGCGATCCGCTGGCGACCGCGAAGGGAATGCTAAACCGCTCCGAGGCAAGCGCCGAGCTCAATGAGGCGGTGCTCCATCAATACCGCATCCTCACCAAGCGCGCCCGCTATGCTGCCGAGTTTGCCGCGCCTGCCGCTGCAGCAACGGTGTTTATCGCGGAACTCAAGGGTATTCAGGATGCTCTCGGCGATTGGCACGATTGGCTCACCTTAACCCACAGCGCCGGAGATCGCATTGGGGACGTGCATGAATCGCCATTAGTGGCGGAAATTCACAATGTGACTGGGGCAAAGTATCGGCGTGCAGTCGCGGCGCTTACGCAGATGCGGGCCAGAATGGCAAAAGCCTCCCAACCTGCAGCCCAGATTTCTGCGCGGACGTCGGAGAAATCGGAGAAATCAGTCGGCAACGCAGTCTCGGCCGCTTGACCGTCCCGAGCGACGCCAACTACTCCTGTGATAAGTGACCCATGCTCCCTCGTCCATCGTCGCAGCGCTCGTCTCCCGATTGTCCTAGCCTGATACAAAGGGGGGATGGTGTGCGGGACTCGATGACCTTCAGGGCTCTGGCCGAGCAAAAGCCCTGCGACCTGTGTGCGGCCCATCCGGCTACGGTTGAGTTCGAGATTCGCGCGCCGAAGAGGAAAATTCGCTGCAGAAGGGCGTGAGCTGCGTGAAGTGCGCCGGTCATCTTCTTGAAGCCCTCGCCCAAGTCAGACCACGACCATCCATTCGGAATTCTTCCCCACACGATCCTTCTGCCGGAACCTCCGAATAGTCGAGTCGCTGCGATCGCCGCGCCGTCGTCAGGCCAGAGGCTGACGCATTGACTTGTTCCGCCACAGGCCATAGGATTCCTGCCATATCTTTCGCAAGCACGATTGACAAGTAACGACTCGCAAGAATGATCGGCCAAACGATTTCGCACTATCGTGTCGTCGAAAAACTCGGTGGCGGCGGGATGGGTGTCGTCTACAAGGCCGAGGACATTACCCTCCACCGCTTCGTTGCGCTGAAATTCCTGCCCGATGATGTTGCCAAAGATCCGCAATCGCTGGCCCGCTTCCAACGCGAAGCGCAGGCTGCCTCCGCGCTGAACCATCCGAACATCTGCACCATTCACGAAATCGGGCAAGAGGACGGCCGTCCCTTCATCGTCATGGAGTTTTTGGATGGCCTCACGTTGAAACATCGCATTGCGGGAAGACCGCTCGAAACGGATATTGCTCTCGCCCTGGCCATCGAGATCGCGGATGCGCTTGACGCCGCACACTCCGAAGGCATTGTCCATCGCGACATTAAGCCCGCCAATATTTTCATCACCAAGCGCGGCCACGCCAAGATTCTGGATTTCGGCCTAGCCAAAGTCGCGCTCACGCCCAGCTCCTCCAGCCACATTGCCGCCCTCAACACGCAAACCTCCGTTGGCGACGAATATCTCACCAGCCCCGGCTCGACCATGGGCACCGTGGCCTACATGTCGCCAGAGCAGGCTCGCGCCAAAGATCTAGACGCACGCAGCGATTTATTTTCCTTCGGCTCAGTGCTCTACGAAATGGCGACGGGTACGCTTCCCTTCCGCGGCGAAAGCTCCGCTGTAATTTTCAAGGCCATCCTGGATGCGACCCCTACCGCGCCGGTTCGCCTTAATCCCGACGTGCCCGCGGATTTTGAGCGAATCATCAACAAAGCTCTCGAGAAGGACCGGAACCTGCGTTACCAGAGCGCAGCGGAGATGCGCACCGACCTGCAGCGGCTCAAACGTGACACCGAATCTCACTCGACACCGGCAATCTCCTCGGCATCGCAAACGCACGCAGTCGAAAGGGCGCCAACTCGCAGCAAAAAACTCGTGATACCTGGCATTGCTCTGGTAATTTTGGCCGCTTTGATCGCAGGCGGATTTCTCTACCGCTCGCGTCGAGGCCAGCAGTTGACCGCCAAGGATACGGTCGTGCTTGCCGATTTTTCCAACAGCACCGGCGATCCTATCTTCGATGACACACTCAAAACCGCGCTCAGCGTCGCACTAAACCAATCGCCTTTTCTGAATGTTCTCTCCGAAAACAAAATCACCGAGACTCTGCAGCAGATGACGCAGCCTGCGGGCACCAAACTCACCCCCGACCTGGCGCGCGAACTCTGCCAGCGCACTGGCAGCAAAGCTTATATCGCCGGCTCCATTGGCAGTCTGGGCAGCGAATATGTACTCGGCCTCAAAGCTGTGACTTGCCGCAACGGCGACACGCTGGCGCAAGAACAAGTCACGGCCAGCGCCAAAGAAAAGGTTCTAGACGTCCTCGGCGACGCCGCGTCCAGACTGCGCAGCAAACTTGGCGAGTCCCTTGCGACCGTGCAGCGCTTCGATGTTCCGCTCGAGCAAGCCACTACGCCATCGCTCGAGGCCCTCAAAGCCTACAGTCTCGGCCAAAAAGCCGACCGCGAAAAAGGGCCGGGCGCGGCCCTGCCCTATAATCAGCGCGCTATCGAACTCGATCCCAACTTCGCGATGGGATACCTCTCGGTCGGCGGAGAATATTTCAGCCTCGCCGAACCGGCCCGCGCCAGCGAATACCTCACCAAGGCTTTCCAGTTGCGTGAGCACGCCAGCGACCGCGAAAGGCTCCAGCTCACCGCCAACTATTATTTGAACGTCACTGGCGAGCTGGGTAAGGCAGCGCAGGCGTATCAGGAAGAAATCGAGGCCTACCCAAAGAACACCAGCGCTTATCTCAACCTCGGCGTGGTCTATGCCGAGCAAGGGCAACACGAAAAGTCGGCGGAGTTGACCCGCCAGGAACTGCAGCTCAATTCCGATAACGTCGCGCCCTACGACAATCTTGCGAATGCATACCTGGCATTGCAGCGATTTGACGACGCGCGCCAAACCATCCGCGAAGCCCAGGCGAAAAAGCTCGACGACTACATTACGCGCAACGCGCTCTATGCTCTGGCATTTCTCTCCTCGGATTCTGCCGGCATGGCCGAGCAACAGAAGTGGTTCGCAGGTAAGCCAGAAGAAACTTTTGTCTTGGCGCTGGCCTCCGATACAGAAGGCTACCTTGGCCACGATGCGAAAGCACACGAATTAACGCAGCGAGCCATCGACGCGGCCATTCATGCCGATAGCAAGGAGAACGGCGCGATCTGGCAGGAAAACAGCGCCCTGCTGGAAGCCGCCTACGGCAATGCTGCGCAAGCCCGGCAGCAAGCCAGCGATGGCCTGAAACTGGCGCCCGCAAGTCAGGGAGTGCAAAGCGAGGCCGCTCTCGCCTTTGCCATGGCAGGCGGTACCGCTCGTGCAGAGTCGATGGCAAGAGATCTGAGCGCACGCTATCCGCTCGATACGCAAATGCAATCGCTCTGGCTGCCCGCGATCAACGCACAGCTAGCCTTGGACGAAAAGGATCCGGCAGCCGCGCTCAATGCCTTACAGGCCGCTTCTTCCGTCGAGTTGGGCCAAATCACCTTCGCCAACAATCTTTCTTGCCTTTACGATGTGTATCTTCGCGGCGAAGCCTATCTCGCTGGCGGTCAATCCTCGCAAGCAAACGCCGAGTTCCAGAAAATTATCGACCACAGCGGAATCGTGTGGAATTGCTGGACGGGCGCGCTGGCTCATATCGGAGTCGCCCGCGCCAATGCGCAGCAATCACGAAATACGCAAGGGGCCGACTCCGACGCGGCCCGCGTACGCGCCCTCACAGCCTATAAAGAATTTTTCGAACTGTGGAAGGACGCCGACTCCGATATTCCCATCCTGAAGGAAGCCAAGGCCGAGTTCGCGAAGCTGCAGTAGCTGGACAGACTCTTAATTTCACCACGAAGGTCACAAAGGCACACTAAGGAAATCCCACCACTCAGGCCTTAGTGTGACTTCGTGGCCTCAGTGGTAAATGAATTTTTAGGCGCCACCCAAACTCCTTCCCGCATTCCGCAACCAATCCTCTCATGTAAACTGTGGTGCTTCGCTCATGCCGACCTTCGCCGCCGTCGATATCGGTTCCAACTCAGTTCGCTTGAAGATCGCGCGCCTCACGCGCGGCCATCTTCGCGAGGTTCACGAAGACCGCGAGGTCACGCGCCTGGGCGAAGGCGTCTTCCGCTCAGGATTTCTCACTCCGGAGTCAATGGCGGAAACCGTTAAGGTTCTGCGCCGCTTTCACCGCGCCACGCAGCAAATCGTCACTGACCCGGTGCGTGTAGTCGCCACCAGCGCATTACGCGACGCGCGCAACTCGCAGGCGTTTCTGGAATGGGTGCGCTCCGCCACTGGCTGGACCGTCGAAATCATCTCCGGCCTCGAAGAGGCCCGCCTGATTCACCTCGGTCTGATTTCCAACCTTCGCATCGATAGCCGGCCCACCCTCATGATGGATTTAGGCGGAGGCAGTTGCGAACTTACGGTTTCCGCACACGGCCATATTCGTGAAACCGTCAGCCTTCCGCTGGGCGCAGTGCGTCTTACCGATGAATTCCTTCGCCACGATCCTGCCCGCAAGGGTGAACTGAAACGCATGCGAGGCTTCATTGCCCGCGAAGTGAATCGCATCGCTTCCCGCGTAATCGCAGCGAAAGTAAATAACGTGATTGCCACGTCCGGCACGGCGGACGCGCTGGCCACCGCTGCCAGCCATCTGCGACAAAATGGGACGCGCCAGCGCCTCGTCATCTCCCGCACAGAAATCGCGCGCCTGGCCTCCCGCCTGGCCCGCATTTCGGTTGACGAACGGCGCAAGATCGAAGGCATCGGTTTGCGGCGCGCAGAAATCGTCGTTGCCGGCTCGGCGGTCTATCACGAACTGCTGGAGCGGCTTCACCTCAACGGTTTTCGTTATTCTCCGCTCGGACTCCGCGACGGCTTGCTAGCGCAGATGGCGGCCGAACACGACGGCAGCACCCGCTCGGGAAAGCAGATCGAATCCGAGCGCTGGGAGTCGATTACGCGCGCCGTGTCTCACTATGGCGTAGACATGAAACACGCGCTCGATGTGCGGGCCTCAGCTATGCTTCTTTTTTCAAGCCTGCGCTCGGTGCACTGCCTGCCGCCGGAATATCGCGAGTGGCTTTCGGCTGCGGCCATGCTCTACGAGGTCGGAGACTATGTAAACCGTAACGGCCATCATCGCCACACGCATTACATTATTTCGAACTCTGAAATCCTCGGCTACACGCCGGAGCAGCGCCGTCTGATCGCCGCCATCGCGCGCTATCTGGGAAAATCGCGTCCGACCGTTGATGAGCCCCCCGTGAAAGCCATCGACCCCGTCGAGCGCACCAACGTGCAAAAGGCGATTATGCTGCTGCGCCTTGCACGAGCGTTAAACCTCGGCAGAAGTCGTGCGGTGCAAAGAGTGCGGGTCAGCCATCGCGCCGCCGAGGTGCGGCTCACACTCGTTCCCCGCCGTCGCATGGGCGTGGATTTGGAATTGTGGGCGATCGAAAAAGATGCGCCCTATTTTCGAGAGGTGTTCGGGCGCGAACTTTCCATTGCGGCCGCGTAGAGGGTGCGCAGGACTCTAGGAGTCAAACACCACAACAACGTGCCAGAACTGCGCCGCATATCGACTCTTGCGACCGCTCCCTTCTTCAGATCGATGGAAGCTTCGCAGCCGGACTCACTGATGACCGTCCCCAAAAACTGGCTAAGATTCGGATTATGCCCGACGACCATAATCGATTCCTGGGCGGCGTATTTTTCCAGCAGGTGGCGGAAATCCGTGAAGGTCGCGCCCGGCTTCAGCCCGTTGTCGATCTGCAGCTTGCCTTCGTAGCCCATTTCATTGCCTACCAGAGAAGCGGTTTGTGTCGCGCGCTTCAAGGGGCTCGAAACGATCGCATCCACTTGCACATCCATTGCCGCGAGCGCCCGGCCAACGTATCCGCACTGCTCGATTCCTTCTTTGTCGAGGGCGCGCTTCTCGTCCTTCTTGGGATTGATGAGAGATTCGCCGGCGCTCGCGTGACGTAGAAAATAAAGGATCATGGCTGGTTATCGCGCCCTGGCTGGAACCTTGCGCTTTCTCGCTGTGGCCTGCGGTGGAACCACCGCGCCCTGTTTGCCTTCGGCCACGCTGATCAGAAAATCCTGGGCGCTGAACGCGGCCGCGCCCGTCGGCGGCTTGTGCTTCCGCTTTCCATGCAGCGGTTCCCAGGCTCGTATATAGGTCGCGTCGCGCAGCAAAATCCTCGCCTTGCGGTTATCGGCGAGGTAAGCGTCGAGAATCTCGCGGTGCACGCGCTCGCGCAGAAATTCGTCGCGCAGCGGAACCAGCACTTCCACGCGCTCATACAGATTGCGCGGCATCCAGTCGGCGCTGCCGATATAAATCACTTCCTCGCCGCCATTGCCGAAGTAATAAATCCGGCTGTGCTCAAGGAATCGACCCACAATGCTGCGCACCTTGATGCGATCGCTCAGTCCTCTCACGCCCGGGCGCAGCGCGCAAATCCCGCGCACAATCAGATCGATCTCCACTCCCGCCTGCGACGCCCGATACAACGCCTGGATCACATTCTTATCGAGCAACGCGTTCATCTTCGCGATGATTCGCGCCTCGCGTCCCTCCCGTGCATGTTCGGCCTCGCGATCGATCAGCGCGATTACCTTCTCCGCCAAGTCGAGTGGCGCCACGAGCAGCGGCTCATAGCTGGGATTTTCGGCATACGCGGTCAGAAAGCTGAACACATCGTGCACCGCGCGCGTGATCTCCGGATTTGAAGTGAACAAACTCAGGTCGGTATAAATTCGCGCTGTGCTGGCGTTGTAATTTCCCGTTCCTATGTGCGCATAGCTGCGCGTAACGCCATCGGGATCCCGTCGCACCAACAGCGACAATTTGCAATGCGTCTTCAGCCCAACCAAGCCGTGAAACACCTGCACGCCGGCATCTTCTAGGTCCCGTGCCCAGCGGATGTTGTGCGCCTCATCGAAGCGCGCCTTCAACTCAATAACCGCTGTCACTTCTTTGCTCTGCGCCGCTTCGATCAGCGAAGGAACGATCAGCGAGTGCTCGTTGGTGCGGTAGAGCGTCTGCTTGATCGAGAGAATATTGTCGTCCTGCGCCGCCGACTCGATGAACCCGATCACCGCATCGTACGAATCGTACGGATGATGCAACATCACATCGTGCCGCCGCAGCTCTTCGAAGAAATCCTGCGACTTAGCCGTGAGCCGCAATTCGCGCGGCGCAAATGGACGGTCCTTCAAATCGGGCCGCTGCGTCTGATCGTAAATATTGAACAGCCGCGATAAATTCACCGGGCCGTTCACGGAAAAAACCTGCCACGGATCCAGCTCGAAGACAGTACGTAGCCGGTCGATAATCTCGGGATCGGCGTCGGCCTCGATTTCCATGCGCACCGCGTCGCCCTTGCGGCGATTGTGCAACTCCGTGCGCACCGACTCCAGCAGGCTGCGCGCTTCTTCTTCCTGCAGATAAAGATTGCTGTTTCTGGTTACGCGGAACGGTGCGGCCGCAATAATGTCGTAGCCGTGGTACATGTTCTGCGCGTGGTGCGCCACGAGATCGGCGAGGAAAATAAAATCGGTCGTACCCTCCGAAGGCAGCCGGATTAACCTCGGCAACGAGCGCGGGACTGATACCACGCCGGTATAGGTGAGCGCCGATCGCCGCCGCCGCCGTAACAGCAATCCAAGGCACAGGGCCTTGTTAATTACGCGGGGAAACGGATGCGCCGGATCCACGGTCACCGGTGTGAGTAGCGGATCGAGTTCCTTCTCGCAATAGTCGTCCACGAAGCGTCGGGCTGCCGCATCCAGTTCGTGCAGGCCCAAAACCCGGATTCCCTTCTCCATCATCTCCGGGCGCAACTCGTTCCAGCACTCATATTGCTTGTCCACGAATTCGTGGGCTGACTTCTCCAAAATCTCCCGCTTCGCCGTGAGGGTCAATCCATCTGGACCCGCTTCGTTGTAGCCGTCTTCAATTTGCTGCAGCATGGAGGCTACCCGGATTTCAAAAAACTCGTCCAGGTTGCTGGCGGAGATCGCAAGAAACTTCAGCCGCTCCAGCAGCGGATTGCCGGGATCCTCAGCCTCTTCGAGCACACGCTTATTGAACGCGAGCCACGAGGTGTCGCGATTGAGGTAATACTGAGGATTGTCGAGCGAGAGCCGAGCCATGGGCGAACAATCTTACATCGATCCCTTACATCGATCTTTCCTTGCCGTTCTTCTTTGACGGGGGCCGTTTCCGAACTACCGGCAGGAACGTCTGCAGGGACAAGTATAGAACATTCGGAGCTGGGGCGGCAGTGGAGTGAATAACGTTAGTACTGTTGTGGTTGGCGGGGCCGCGAGCGAGACGCTCGCGGGACAGCCGGCCGGAGGGTGCCACCGGTTTGGCTAAAACACAATTGCGCACGATCCCCAGAGGGAGTTCATAACACTCTCCTTTTTTTAAGCCGTGAACCTGGGGGTCGAAACTACTCCCGGACTTACCGAACCTGTTTGATTGCGTCTTTTTCCTTCTGGACAACGCCTTGTGGCAGCGGAGCGTAAGAAAGCGCCGCCGTCATTTTTTGTCCATCCGTAACCATCCAGTTCAAGAAGTCCGCCAGAATTTTCCCTTTGGCCGGGTCTTTCGACTGTTCAGGTATCAGCAACCATGTAAAGCTGGAAATCGGATACGCGTCTTTGCCCGGCGCATTGGTGATCGAGACGCGAAAATCGTCCGGCATTTTCGGCGCGGAAGCCGCTGCCGCAGTCACGCTCTCCAGTGAAGCCTTCACGAAGTTTCCCGCCGCATTTTTGACCGAGCCGTAGGTAATGTTGTTCTGCACCGCATAAATCAGCTCAACATAGCCGATCGCACCCTGCAATTGCCGGATCGATCCCGCCACGCCCTCGTTACCTTTCCCGCCCAGCCCCACCGGCCACTTCACCGACGTGCCTGTGCCCACCTGGCTCTGCCATTCCGAGCTAACCTTCGAAAGGTAGTCGGTAAAGATGTAGGTGGTTCCGCTGCCGTCCGACCGATGCACGACAATAATGTCTCTATCGGGCAGGTTAACTCCAGGATTGGCTCCCGTCAGCGCTTTATCATTCCACTTGGTGATCTTACCCAGGAAAATTCCCGCCAGCGCCTCGGGCGTAAATTTCACCTCTCCACTGACTCCGGGAACGTTGTACGCAGGAACATCAGCACCCAAGACGGTTGGCATGTGGAGAATCTTTACCTTGGCTTCCTTCAGCATGTCGTCGGTCATCGGACCATCACTGGCGCCGAAGTCGACCGTCCCGTTGATCACCTGCCGAATGCCGCCGCCGCTGCCAATCGATTGGTAATTGATCTGAATATCGGGATGCAGTTTGTGATATTCGCTGAACCACTTCGAATACATCGGATACGGGAACGTCGCTCCCGCTCCATTCAACGTGGTTTGAGCGAATGCAGACAAAGCCAGAAGCACACACGCGCAAAGCAGGGTGGCTCTTCGCATCGCTTTGATGACTCTCCTCGTTAAGGTTTGGAAATAGACATTTTCGTTCTAGCGGCACTGTATTACAAGCCTGTTACAAACGAGTGAATTTCTGATGAATGGAACCCCTAGCAGGAATGAATTGAAGAGTATCGATTCCGCGCGGTCATCCGCAAATCCGAGAATCCGCCTTGCATATGGCCGGGCAGTTAACCTACCTTCATCAGCCACCGCACCGGAGCGGACAAAGATTGCGGGGAAATGGTAACTTCTGGAATGACATTGCCATGACCGACCCCATACGCTACGCCCCCGGATGGCCCGGGATACCGGCCCGCTGGACCTCCAGTGCCAAAACCGGCGCCGGCACTGCCCTCAACCGGCACAGCAAGGTTTGGTTCACCATTAGCCACGGCATCCTGAATGAAGTTTATTTTCCGCGCGTCGACCAGGCCTGCACCCGCGATCTTGGCTTCCTCGTCACCAACGGCCGAGATTTCTTGTCCGAAGAAAAGCGCCACTGCACTTTCGAAAACAAACCCTTCGAGCCCGGTGTCCCAGCCTTTGAGCTGACCAATACGGAAGTCTCCGGCCGCTACCGCATCCACAAGGAAATCCTTACCGACCCATACCGCAACGTGGTTTTGCAGAAAGTTCGCTTCGAACCGCTGCAAGGAGAACTCTCCGACTATCGCCTGTACGCGCTTCTGTCGCCCCATCTGGCCAACTGCGGAAACCACAACACCGGCTGGGTTGGCGACTACAAGGGCGTGCCCATGTTCCTTGCCGAATATGACGGCAACGCGCTGGCGCTGGGCTGCTCCGCGCCCTGGAAGAAAATGTCGGTCGGCTTTGTCGGCTACTCCGATGGATGGCGAGACCTCTCCGACCACTATGAAATGCAATGGGAGTATGAGCGCGCGGAAAACGGCAATATCGCCTGCACCGGCGAGATCGACCTCGCCGCCTGTAACGGAGAATTCTTGTTGGCTCTCGGCTTCGGCGGCATCGTCACCGAGGCCGGACAACAGGTTCGCTCCACTCTGCTGGAGGATTACGCCGAACGGCGCGAGAATTACGTTCAGCACTGGAAGGCATGGCATGACACGCTGATCAAGCTCGACGAACCACAGCGCGAAATCGATCTCTACCGCACCTCGGCCGCTGTCTTACGCACCCACGAATCCAAGGATTTCCTTGGCGGCATTATTGCCAGCCTCTCCATCCCCTGGGGATTCAACAAAGGCGATGAAGATCTCGGCGGCTACCATCTCGTGTGGCCACGCGACCTGGTTGAAACCGCCGGAGCCTTGCTCGCCGCTGGTGCGGTGCACGATGCAGTAAGGGTTCTCCGCTACCTCGAAACCACGCAGGAAGCCGACGGCAATTGGGCGCAAAACCTTTGGCTTGATGGCCGCCCCTACTGGAGCGGCGTCCAGATGGACGAGACTGCCTTTCCCATCCTGCTGGTCGACCTGCTGCGCCGGCAGGCTCCCAAAGAACTAGACAAACTCGAGCGCTGGTGGCCGATGGTGCGCAAGGCGGCAAGTTTTCTCGTGCGCAATGGACCGGTTACGCAGCAAGATCGCTGGGAGGAGGATGGCGGCTACTCGCCGTTTACGCTGGCGGCGGAAATCTCCGCTTTGCTCGCCGCTGCCGAAATTGCCGATCTCACCGGCCACAGCGATTCCGCGGCCACGCTTCGCGACGTCGCCGACGCCTGGAATGACAATATCGAGCGCTGGACCTATGCCACCGGCGGAGATCTCGCCGCGCAGAGCGGCGTAGAAGGCTACTACGTCCGCATCGCGCCGCCCATCACCGATGCCGCCGCGTCCCCCACGCAGGGCTTTGTTCCCATCAAGAACCGTCCTCCCGGCAAAGACACGGAGCGCGCCTTCCGCATCATCAGCCCCGATTCGCTAGCCTTAGTACGCTTCGGCCTGCGTGCCCCCGACGATCCCCGCATTCTGAATACGGTCAAAGTGGTCGATGCCCTGCTTCGCGTGCAACTTCCGCAAGGCAAATGCTGGTACCGCTACAACGGTGACGGATATGGCGAACACGAAGACGGCTCGCCCTTCGACGGCACCGGCATTGGCCGGCCTTGGCCGCTGCTGGCCGGCGAGCGAGCCCATTACGAACTGGCCGCCGGCAATCCCAAAGAGGCCGAGGCGCTGCTCTCCGTGATGGAGCAATCCACCTCCGGCCACAGCCGTCTTCTTCCCGAACAAGTCTGGGATGCCGACGATCTTCCGGGACCGGAGTTGTTTCGCGGGAAGCCGACTGGTTCGGCCTGTCCGCTGGTATGGGCGCACGCCGAATACATCAAGCTTCGCCGTTCGCTGCGCGACGGCAGAATTTTCGACCAGCCGCCACAAACCGTAAAACGCTATTTAATTGATAAGGTTACCCGGCAAACCCACGGGTGGAGATTTAACAATAAAGCGCGCGTTATCCCGAGAAACCAAATCCTGCGGCTCATGCTCCCCAAACCCGCCCTGGTTCATTGGAGCATCGACGAATGGGAGTCAGCGCACGATACGAACACCTGCGACACCGGCCTCGGCATGCACCGACTCAACTTGCCAACGGCCTCTCTTGCTACTGGCAGCAAGGTCGCTTTCACTTTTTACTGGCCAGAGGAAAGTCGATGGGAAGGCAAAGACTACACCGTGACGGTGGAATGAACAGTCGCGGAGTGGTCATGGCCGGGTTCTCTCCTTCTTCATTTTACGTAGTCGCGCCAGAGCACGTTTTTCCAGTTCCTTGCTGCGCTCGGTGATCTCGTCAACCAGTTCTCGAGTTTTGGCCCAGCGTGCTTCGACGGCTCTACGCGCGGATTCGCTGCGCTCAGCGGCTGTGAGTTTCTTCGCTCGCGCTTCTCCGCCTTTGCGCCCAAGAGCGACTGCGGCTGGATTCTTTCGTGACATCTCCGTCTGTTTTACCACGTATCCCTTTTTTCGCATACGTAGCGTTACGTAACTAAATGAAAAAAGGGCGAATACAGTTCTTGACAATACGTAGCGCCACGTATACAGTAATATCATGGACGGAGCACCAATGAACCTAGAACAAAAGCTGATCCTACTCACCAACAGCGTCCAATCATTGGTGGAAATGCAGGCCAAAAACGAGGAGAGGTTTGCGGAGATGCAGGCCAAGAATGAAGAACGATTTGCCAAAGTGGCCGAATTGATACAGAGCATCGCCGAAGGCACGGCCCGACTGCTCAATGCGGTTGCGGCTCATGATCGACAGTTAGACAATCACGAAGATCGTTTAGGGCGGCGGCTGGAAGTTTAGCATCAAGTTGATCGCCACGCACGAGTGTTGCCTGCAGTGACCCGACAGTTAGCGCATCCTGAGAAAGGGCCGCATGGCTTAATCACTCTGGCAGTTTTCTCCCGTCGTAACCGTGAACGGTGGACGCCCACGCTCCCCTGCGCTCCGACCGCGAACACGGTCCGATCCCGAACAAAGGCGTCCCGGGGGGGCCTCCACGTTCCTTGGAATCTTGCTACCATACCCGGCACGAATTCACCGGCATCATCGGCTGACCCGGCTTGCATCCGAACGCCTTGCCGAATTCAGGTAGATTCTGCACCACCCCATCCACGCGGAATTTTCGCGCAGAGTGGGGGTCAGTCTGCGCGTTGAGCCGGAGTTCCTCGGGCCGTGTCTCACCGCACCAGTCTTGTCCGAAACCGAGAAAGAACTGCTGCACGGGGGTATAGCCATCTTGTTTGCTGCTCAAGTCGATACTCTTCCGCTTGGCGTCCGCGAGAAAGGCGATATAGGCCAGCCGCAGTCCACCATTATCCGCCGTATTTTCGCCGAGCGTTAGCTTGCCGTTGATCTTCACGTCGTCGACGACCGTGAAATTGCCGTACTCCTTTACTTCGCAATCGGTCTTTTCTTCGAATTTCTTCGCATCTTCGGCGGTCCACCAATCGTCCAGATTCCCGTTCCCGTCAAATTGCCGCCCTTCATCGTCGAATCCGTGAGTCAATTCGTGGCCTACGATAGAGCCGCCGTGACCGTAATTCTCGGCATCCGTGGCGCTCCTGTCGTAAAACGGAGGCTGAAGAATCCCCGCCGGAAAGTTGATGTCATTCATGCTGGGATTGTAGTAAGCGTTAATTGTTGGCGGACTCATGCCAAACTCTCCCCGGTCGACCGGCTTGCCGATTTTGGCAAGCTGGCGCTGGTTTTCGAACTCATTCGCGCGTTCGGCATTGCCGAAAGCGTCACCACGCGCAATCGTCAGCTTCGAGTAATCGCGCCAGTGGTCGGGATAACCGATCTTATCGGCAACCGCATGTAGCTTTTTCACGGCGCGGGCTTTGGTTTCGGGACTCATCCAGTCGAGCTTTTCGAGATCCTCATCCATCGCGGTTTCAATGTCGTGAACCATTTGCACGGTCGCCTGCTTGTTCGACAGCGGAAATTCCTGCGCCACATAAACCTGGCCTAAAGCCTCGCCCAAGGCGTTGTCCGTCGCAGCGACACACCGCTTCCAACGTGCACGCTGCTCCGGTTGCCCCGCTAGTTTGTGCTGATTAAAGTCGAATTGCTCCTCGTCCAGCGCCTTCGGCAGCACAGTACCATCCGTGGAGTTCACCAATTGCCAGCGCAGATAAGTCTTGATGGTCTCGAGATCGGTGGCAGCGAGTAGCGCGCTCAGGCCCTTAAAAAAATCGGGCACGGTCACGTTTAGATCTGTTACGGGGGGAGCCTTGATGTCGGCCAGGAAGTGATTCCAGGAGAAATTCGGCGTCAGCCCATCCAACTCCGAAACCGGCATCAAGTGATAAATCTTTTTTGGATCGCGCCGCGAAGTGACATCCAGCGAAACCTTCGCCAGCGCCGTTTCCAGCTCCATAATCTTCTTTGCATCCGCACTGGCCTGTGCTTCAGGCTCGCCCATCAGCTTGAGCGTGTTGGCGATGTGCTGAACATACTCGGCGCGAGTTTTCTCCGCGGCAGCCCCGGTGCGAAAATAATAATCGCGTTCCGGCAGGCCGAGTCCGCCCTGGTCTGCGGCCGCAATTTGCCTGGTTGCATCTTTAAAATCCTGCTGCTCGCCGAATCCGAAAAATGCGTTCACATTAATAAGCTGAAAGTGGGCCAGCAGCACGGGAAGCTGCTCTTTGCTCTTGAGCGCCGCAATGCGATCGAGATCCGGCTGCAAAGGCTCCAGCCCTTTCTTATCGATCGCCTCGGTATCCATGCACGAAGCGTAGTAGCCGCCGATCTTCTGCTCGTTGGGAGTGCGACTCGATCCCGCCGCAGCCGCCTTTTCAAGCATCGTGTGCAGAATATTCTGCGTGTATTCGTAGAGCATCGCGCCAACTCCGAAGCTGGAGCGATCGCTGGGAATAGGATAGTGCTTGCTGAAATTGCCGCAAGCGTACTGGAAAAAATCAACGCAGGGATCGGCGGACGTGTCCATCAACTGCTTGTCGAGGCCGGGTAGGAGCTTATAAGTTCTATCGGTTGTAACTGACGTGTTGCTCTGCGCGGCGACCTGACATGTTGAAAGCAGGATTGCCGTCGACGCGATTCCGCACAACATCGACTTGCTCAAAAGAGACCTCTTTCCGTGAAGCGGGGACGCCTTCGTCCGCCCGCGCCCAGCCACGAACAGATTCGCCCGGACGAATGCGTCCGCGGCTCCGCGAGTTCATTTAGTTCGCATCCGCGGCCGAATAAATCAACTCCACCACCGTGCAGTCATCGTTCAACGGATTGCCCGCGCAGAACTCCGACACCGCAGAAAAAATCCCTTCCAAAGTCGGGGATTTGGCTGCGGCCTTCTCCAGCCGCGAGTCCTCAAAAAAATCGCCGCCGGGATTTTCCGCTTCGGTCACCCCATCGGTCACCAGGATAAATCGATCCCCGGAATGCATCTGGCAGCGCGCGCTTTCAAACGTCGCATCCGCCAGCAGTCCCACGGGGACGTTGCCATGCGGAGGCCGCATCACTTCGCCTTTGCAGATCAGCAGCGGTTGCACGTGCCCGCAGTTCACATACTCCAGGTCGCCGTCGCGCCGCAATCTCGCCAGCAGAACGGTCGCATATTTTTCTCCCACCAGCTTTTCGGTGAAAAACCGATTCACTGCCATCACCACTTCCAGCAGCGGCATGTCCGAACTCAAATGCGAATAGATCATCCCTTGCAGGGTGGAAGCCAGCAGCGCCGCCGAAACTCCCTTGCCGCTGACATCGGCAAGCACCACGGCAAGGCCCTCTTTCGTATTCACGGCGTCGAAGAAATCCCCGCCAATTTCCTTACAAGAAAGATTCTTGCCGCGCAGCTTGGCGAAAGGCACCTCCGGGATTTTCACCACCATCAGCCGCTGCTGAATGCTGGCCGCAATCGTCAACTCCTGCTGATACCTGCGAGACTCTTCTTCCGCCTGCACCAGTCGCGCGTTTTCAATCAGCGAAGCCGCTTCTGTCGCGATCGCCCGCAAAATATCGTGGCCGACGCCGGAAAACTCCCGCGAGGCAAATCGCGAGTCCACATATAAAACTCCCAGCACCTCGATCGGCGCATCCGGCGCGGGCGTCTGCTCGCGGGTAGTCTGCACCGAGCGCTTGCGCAGCGGAATGCAAATCACTGTCCGAAGATCGTAGGCGACGATGCTTTGCCGCGCCGCAACGTCCATCGAACTTCCGGTGTCGGTAAGCAGAAATTCCGAATTCGACCGCAGCGACTCATCCAGCGCCGAGTGCGAGATCGTTTTATCGTCGAGTAGTGATTCGCCCTTGCTGTTGCGCCCTGCCGCCAGCCGCAGCCCGCCTTCTTCGTCTTTCAAAAAAACATAGCCCCGCTCGGCGCGCGTCAGCCGCAGCGTTACCTCCAGCATGGTCATCAAAATCTCGTCCAGCACACCGGCGGTGTTCAGCTTGCGCGCCGCTTCCAGGAACAAGGTCAGCTTCTCCAGGTCGGTCGTTTCCTGGGAAATCTGAATCCCAGAAATCTGGCTCAGGAAGTCGCGGGCCGTGTTTGAGGTACCGTGCGCCGGATTGAAAATCGCATAACTCGAATCCCGTGCACCAAACTCCAGCCGGTCATTGCGCTCCAGCTTCTGCCGCTGAACCCGTTCGCCGTTGACGAACGTTCCGTGCTTGCTCCCCTGATCGACGAGATAAAATCCATCCTCCTCGAGCACAATCAGCGCATGGTCGCGCGACACCCGCGGATCCGCAATCACCAGATCTTTGTCCACCTTCCGCCCGACGCTGAACGGTGTGCGATTGAGCACAACATTCTTCTGCTCGTTTCCCTGCACCATAACCAGCGCCGGAAACACGCCCGAGCCGGAACTCTTCGGAGCTTTCATCAGATTCAGAGTCATAGGAAAACTGCTGTAAGCTTACGCGCTGCGTGCTCCATTCGCACTGATTAGATCGTCACCATAAATAATGACAGGAATGAGGCCGGCCTTGGAACAGGGTCAATCTTTTCGCGGAGGACGCGTGGAATTCCTACGCCACCAAGAATCTTCCCTCATAAAACCACAATACGTCCAAATTTACGGCGAAAAGGTCACCGAACAGCACGGCAAATCCAGAGCGCCAACAGTGCAGGCGCGCGAACCGGTAAACATTGGAAAGACTACAACTTGTACCGCATCCTTTGGCACTATATTAGCTCAGCTGGCCCCCGGGTCCAGCTGAAAGTAAGTGGGCCGCTTCGTCCTCACATGTATGAAAATCAAGCCGAAAATCCACAAGGGAAAGGCAAACGTTCCGAATAATGGCCAAGTCCAGCCCTGCAGCGCCCGATCCCGCGATATCAAGTAGTACACAAATACCAAGCCGACACTGGCAACCCACTGCCATACCACAACTACTACGCCAATGCCGAACCCCAACCTCCGCCATCGCATCCGCGAAACGAATTCCTTCCGCTCTTTGAGCAACACAAAAATCGCTGGCAGCAAAAGAACTTGATTGTAGGGCGCGTACATCGGCACTACCACTACGGTCAAGGCCAGCACCAACGCCATCGCATGCCCGAAGTTCGAACCCTCCGCCTTAACCTTCCTGAACCTCCACAACACCACCCCGCAAGCAATCACCACGGCCATCGAGAGCAGTAGCGCGCTCAGGTGCGCCAGGTTGTCCTTGCGCTCAGCGCCGAAAACTTCACTCAGCGTAACCTCGACCACCGACTGGTTCCCCGTGTACTGGTGATATTGCCTCACCGCTTCGGCGAAAAATCGCCACCATCCGGGGAGCACGATTTCAGCTCCAATCAGCAGCAGCGCCATGGTTGCAGCGAAGCCGATCGCGAACCCTTTCCGCTTCCGCCAGTCGCTGATCGCCCAGAGCAAGAGTACTGCGACGGGCTCCCAGGCTAGCTGCGGTTTGATCGTCGTAAGTGCCATCAGCACTCCCCCCGCAAATAAGTGCCCCTTGGAAATACTAGCCACGGCTAGGGCTATCAACCCGGCAACGAGTAAGCTCAATTGCTGAATCTTAATGCCCTGCACTGCGGGGAGATTCCCAAGAACCAACCCGATCGTGGCCAGGATGGCCAGCCATGATAACGACCACCGCAGCGTTCGCAACCACAGCCATGCGCTGCCGGCAGTTGCTGATACAAGCAGCCAATAAAAAAAGAGTTGTACGTCGTGAAACGGCCACCACATCAAAGGCGCCAGCAGAAATACCACGTATAGGGGATAAGCGAAGCCTTCTCGGTCTTTGGGATCATTTGGCCGCGCCGGATCGATGGCGCGACCGTAGTATCCCTTCTGGATTTCCACCGTAACGTCGTCGAAATAGGGATTGCGATGGTTGAGCAGCAGCTCTCGCGCACCCACCCATCGAGGGTACAAGTCAGATAGATTGCCTCGCGGACGGTCATATGCCGCCGCATCCTTCACCTGACGAGCAACGAGGATTTGGTCGGCGTAAAACCAAACGCTGGCCGCGCACAGAATCGCGATCAGAAAAAAAGAAATGGACCTCGCATTGAAACCCAGCCTAGCGAAACGGCTTTCATCCGCCAGAGGAACATTCGCAGCCGGAGCTTCGGCTCCCTTGAAGTTGTCATGTCGGGGCTGTAACATTTCTCGCGCCTCCAGACAATTCTTCCCCGATTTTCCAAGCCCACCAAATCATTGGGATCGCCACCAAATTCACCCGCCCTAGCGGTAACCAAAGGATCATCCAGAAGGGACCGACCAATAGCGGCAGGGCAGGATAAAGGAGATGGAACCTCGACCGCCCCGAATCGCGATGGCGCAGACCATAGCTTATCAGCAGGATCAGAGGTAGAGTAAGCAGGCACAGATCGTGGATATTGGTCTGCCATGCCACCAGAACCGTGACCACCACCGCCAAAGAAAACTGAAGGTCGAAATCGTCGCCGGAGAAAGCGTCGGCCATTTCGCCCCTCGCAGTCGCAAACACAAATAGCAAGGCCGATGCCGCCAAGGCAATCGCTATCCCGGGCCATCCCGATGGAATTCCGCTCCAGCCAACCACCAAACCATGCAAGTTTGGCAGAAGGCTCAGAGGTACTCCGCCCAGCCCCTGCGTTTCGACGACTCTGAACGCGAATTGGGGATAGTCGATCAAAGATCGGAAACCTGAAATCCCGACGGAAACCAGCACGAGAATAAGTGCGATCGGCAGAAAACCCAGGGCCACGCGCCTCCGCCTCCACAAAAAAAACAGCACCACGATAGGAACGGTAAATTGAAACTTGAACGATCCCAGCGCCAACCAGCAACCGGCAAGCACGTCCGATTTCCGTTTCATCGCCCGCAACGCCAACGAGCAGAATAAGAGCAGCAAAATCGAATCCTGCCCCTGCAACAGACACATGACAACGGGGAAGAAAGCGAGAGCACAGACCATAAACTTCCACAGCGCCAGCGCACGAAACTCCTCAATGCAGGAACGCAATGGGATAGCCGAACCAAGCAGCATAAGCAAGGAAACCGCATCCCACACGAGAAATGCAGTGCGGTATCTGAGCCAGCTCAAGGGCCAAAAAAACAAGCCTTCGAATGGAGGATGAATGAATGGTAAGGGTCCACGCCGGAAACCAAGATGGCCGGTAAAGCCTTCCTGAACCTCGTATTGGACCTGCCTGTCATAAAGCCGCTGTCCAAGCCCCTGCCGCAAAATAGTCCCCGCCGTGTACAAAACCGAAAAATCGGTAAGACCGCGCTTCGCCCCCTCCCAGTAATCGCGGACAAACAGTAGGTTCAACCACAACATGGCCACGACGAAAAATGCCACCCCACGCAGCCTTCGATGACGCGAAACAGATGCGATTTCAGTTTTCGTAAGCGTCACGGCGAACCAAAATTGTACTCTGTGTCGAATGGGGTAGCTATCATAGGAACGTGATGAATGGGTCACGTGGGGGCACAAGGTCTTTCAGACGGTTTCCCTTCGCGGCCTCTTCCCTGCCCTTTGCTTCAAAAAGTTCGTAAATCGGAAGGGCATCCGATAGAGTTTGCAGATGCCTAAGTCGGCCCGCACGCAAACCGGTAGCCGTTTTGCGCCAGGGCGCGGCACAAACTTCGCGCGGCCCTCGTTCACCACCAAGCGGACGTTCCTTGCGGTGCTCTTCCTCGGCCTATTCGCCATGGCCGCCCGCAATGTGGACGATCCCGACGTCTGGTGGCACCTTAAAACCGGAGAGTACATCGCCGCTCACAAAAGCGTCCCTCACACCGATCCTTTTTCTTACACCCGCGCGGGTCAACCCTGGGTCGCTCACGAATGGCTCACCGAGCTTGGGCTTTATGAAATCCAGCGCAGCGCGGGATTCGCCGGGTTAATTCTCGTCTTCGCCGCGATTCTCACGGCGGCATTCGTTCTGCTCTACCTGCGCTGCGGACCCGCAGCCTACATCGCCGGAGTAATGACTCTGTGGGGCGCACTGGCAGCCCGGCCGGTTTGGGGCGTGCGTCCGCAGGTGATTTCCCTGCTCTTGACGAGCCTGTGGCTTTTCATCCTCGAACGCGCCGAAAAAAATGCAAAACTTGTGTGGTGGACTCTTCCCCTCACGCTACTTTGGGTCAACCTGCACGCCGGATTCGCTCTGGGCATCGCGATCTCCGCATTATTTATCGCGGGATCGCTCACCGAGCGAATTTTTCACTGCGAAGCGCATCGATTATGGCTGCCCGTCGCCGTCTTTGCCCTCGATCTTCTCCTCGTCCCCTTGAATCCGAATGGCCTGCGCATGTTCTCCTACCCGTTCGAAACCCTGCGCTCCACGGCCATGCAGAAATACATTGCCGAATGGGCATCTCCCAACTTCCATCGCGCCGAGTACTGGCCTTTCCTGCTCCTGGTGCTCGCCACATTTGTTGCACTCGGCTGCTCTCGCATTTCGCTGCGTCCGAACGATCTTCTTTTACTGCTCGTAAGCTTGTTCGCCAGTCTGGTTTCCATCCGCATGATCCCATTTTTCGTGCTGATTGCCGTGCCCATTGTCTGCCGCCGTCTCGGAGTCTGGCCTCGAATCGATCCCAATCTTCGGAAGAGGGCCTTCAGCAGAGACAAGAGAGCCTTCGCCACGGCTTTCAACATCGCCATCGTCACCGGAATGATTCTGTTTGCCGTGATTCATAGTCGCCAGGTCATTCAGCAGCAGGCGACCGTCGAGAACAATCGATTTCCTGCCAGGGCCGTTGCATTTCTCCACACGCATCCGCCCTCCGGACCAATGTTCAACTACTACGACTGGGGCGGTTTCCTGATCTGGAAACTCTATCCCCCCCTCCGCGTATTCATCGACGGGCGCGCCGACGTTTACGGCGAAAAAATCTTCCAAGACTTTGCCGACGCCTACGGACTTAAGGATTCCTGGAAGCAGATTCTGCAGCGCTGGCACATTCAAACCGTGCTCGTCCCGTCGGATTCCGCTCTAGCGACAGCTCTGCGAGCCGACCCCGCCTGGAAGGTCGCCTATCAGGACTCGCAGGCAACAATTTTGATGACTTCTGGAGAGAGTCGTGAGATGCTGTCTCCGTCTAAACCAGCCCAAACCCTCCGCGAGTAGAATGGTTACCCCGGTATGCATTTAATTGCACGTTTTGGGGTGTTCGCGGGTATTATGGTTTATATTCTGCACAATCCTCCCTCTGCACCGGCAAGGAATCGCTGTGCGCTGGTGCTGTGGAGGGCGATGCGGAGTTCTGTTGTTTGGAACAATATCGCTCAAAGAAAAACAGAAAGAAAAAACCCAGGGCTTTTCCCTTGGAGGTCACGATTATGCATCACCTGTACAAGCTATGGCACGACGATGAAGGCCAGGACATTGCGGAATACGCCGTAATGCTCGCCGTCATTCTGGTTATTGTTGTGGGCACGATTCGGCTGATTGGCTCGAATGCCAACAACGTTTTCTCGAATGTGGCCAGCTCCATTCAGTAAAAGCTCCGCCTAGCCGGAATTAAGCTTAGCGCTGCGCGGTCGGCTCTCGCGATTTCGCGAGGGGTGGCGTTTATGCTCGTTTTAGTGGAGTGCTATGAATCGCACGCGATTGTTGATGATCGGGGTGGTCGCCCTTGCCCTGGGCGGCGCAGTCAGCCTTGTCGTCTACAAAAACCTGCAGGGCAGAGGCCCGGTCAGCAACGAACCTGGGGCCGATGTCATTGTCGCGGCCGATGACATTCAGGTGGGCGCCAGAATCGAAGAGCATGATGTCCGCACCGTGAGGTATCCTGCCCCGTCTCTTCCTGCCGGCACCTACAGCGCGCGCTCCAAGGTTCTTGGCCGCGGAGTCATTCTTCCCATCTCTAGAGGCGAATTCATCCTGCCCAGCAAACTGGCGCCGGAAAATGCGGGCTCGGGTTTGCCATCGCTGATTCCGCCCGGCATGCGCGCCGTCTCTGTGCGGGTAAATGAAGTTGTATCCGTTGCCGGCTTCGTTGGCCCGGGCACCCGCGTCGATGTTCTTCTTACCGGCACCCCGAACGGTAGCGCCGAAAATCAGACCACGACAGTCCTGCAGAATGTTGCCGTAATTGCTGCTGGCAACAAACTGGAGCGCAACGCCGCGGGCGACGCTATGAATACGCCAGTCATTACGCTCCTGGCTTCTCCCGACGACGCCGAGCGTCTTACTCTGGCCAGCAACGAAGGCCACATTCAACTCGTCCTGCGCAACCCCCTCGATACCCAGCAGGATGACCTGGCCCCGGCTAATGCCAGGGGTCTGTACAAGGGCGGCACGCCGCCGCCAGTTCAACCCGTGGTCCACACACATTCCGTAAAGGTACAAAAAACTCAGCCGCCTCCCCCACCAACGGTCCTGGGTATTGAGGTTTATCAAGGTGACAAAAAGTCCGACGTCAAATGTTCAGAAGACGGTTGTAAAGACTCCAAGTAGCTCTCGGTCAGTTTGGACCGCATGCTCAATAAGCTGCATTGCAGGTTTCCTCATTCGGAGAGGAATCACACGATGAAGTTGCGTTCGACCCTTCTAATCCGGCTCGCGCTCTTGCTTGTATTCCCGGTTTCTCTTGTCGCCGAGCCTGCTCCGCAGCAGCCCGATGCGCCCGCCACACCTGTTCCTGCTCCCGCCCAGGAATCGACCGCTCCCGTGGCCCAGACCACGCTTCCCGCCGCCCAGCCTCAAGGTTCCGCGCCGCTGCGCGTTATGGTCGACAAGTCTCTGCTCATCAATACCACCGAGCGCATCAAACGAGTCTCAGTTACCGACCCCGGCGTGGCTTCGGTCCAAGTCGTCACTCCTACAGAAATCCTGGTTCATGGCCGGGCTGCCGGCGAAATCTCGCTTCTCATCTGGGACGAACTTGAGCGCTCCCGCAGCTTCGATCTCCGTGTAGACGTCGACGTCAGCGCCTGCGCCGACGAAGAGCATCGTGTTTTCCCCGATGAGCAGATTTCCGTCACGCCATCTCGTTCCGCCATCGTTCTCTCCGGCCACGTCACTACGGAAGACGTCGCTAAGCGTGCCGGAGAACTCGCATCCGCTTATTCCAAAAATGTTGTCAACGTCCTCACCTTCGGACCGGTAGGCGCACAAGAGGTTCTGCTGGAAGTGAAGTTTGCCGAGGTGGACCGCTCCGCTCTCACGCAGCTTGGTTCCAACTTTTTCTCCACCGGCGCCGGCAATACCATCGGCACTACAACCACGGGTCAGTACGGTGGATTCGGAACCTCCTCCATTACCCAAACCACGGGCCAGAATCCTCCTTTCGATGCCACCCAGACTATTAGCAACGTCCTAAACTTGTTCTTGTTCCGGCCGGATATTCACTTTGGCGCGGTCATCGAGGCTCTTCAGACAAAAAACCTCCTGCAGATTTTGGCCGAGCCTAACCTCATCGCCGTGAATGGAAAGAAAGCCAGTTTTCTGGCCGGTGGTCAATTCCCTTTCCCCATCGTCCAGCCGGGCGCGGGTTTTACCGCCGTTACCATTTCTTTTAAGGAATTCGGTGTCAAGCTCGATTTCACTCCCGTAATCATGCCAAACGGTAACATCCATCTGACGGTCGCACCCGAAGTCAGCACGCTTGATTTTGCCGACGCTCTCACCATCTCCGGTTTTACCATCCCGGCCCTGAGCACCCGCAAGGCCGAGACGGAGTTTGAACTGCGCGATGGCCAAAGTTTCGTTATTGCCGGCTTAATCGATAACCGCGTCACCGATATTTGGAACAAGGTTCCCGGCCTGGGCGATATCCCGATTCTCGGCACATTTTTCAAGAGCAAGAGTATTTCGAAGACGAATTCTGAGCTGATGGTGCTCTGTACGGTTCACCGCGTCTCCCCCGACGCAGCAGCACCGGAAACTCCCAAGAACCCGCAGCCGTTCATGGATAAAAACAAATTTGACGGGAGTAAGGGATCCAAGCCTTCCGGTAAGTGATTTCCCGCATTCCAAGGTAAAATGCTTATCGCGGTCGAGTATTGGTTATGGCGGAGCTTTCAGTAGTCGTAGTTGCCACCGACAACGAGCAGCGCACGGTGCTGCAGGTGCTGGTCGATGGCACCAGTGTGGCGCGAACGGTGCATAGCTGCGCCAGCTTTCCCGTGGCCGCATCCGATCCCGTCATGCGCCGCGTGCAGGCGGCCAATCCTGACGTCCTGCTGGTCGACATTCCGGCCGACAATGCCAGCCCAGCCATGCACGCCATCGAACTGCTGCATCAGGAGCTTCCCGACTCCGCCGTCTTCGCCATTGGAAACCTCAACCAACCGCAGGCGATCGTCAGCGCCATGCGCTCCGGCGCTCGGGAGTTTATCGAGCGCCCCACCACGACCACCGATCTGCTGGAGGCCTTCGTGCGCCTCAGCACGGCGCAGCGTCGCGTCAGCAAAGAAGGTCCGCGCGGAAGAGTCTTTACGGTGGTCAATGCCAAAGGCGGCAGCGGCTCCACCACTGTCGCCGTTAACCTGGCACTGGCTCTGCACTCGGCCCACGGTCAAACTGCCCTCATCGATTTTGCTCCTCTCGGCCACGCCGCGTTGCACCTCAACCTAAAGCCGCTGTTCAACATCTCTGACGCCACGCGCAATCTGCATCGCATGGACAGTTCCCTGCTCGAAAGTTTCATGACCCGCCACAGCGGCGGCCTGCAACTTCTAGCGGGCACAAATGCGCCAGCTACTCTCGAGCCTTCCACCTCCGAGTTTGTCCGCCTGTTCGACATGTTGGTAACCCAGTACAAATATGTGGTTGTGGATAATTCCTCGCGCCTCGATGCCGCCAGCCGGATGGTCGCCAATCTGTCGGAATGTGTGCTGCTGGTCGCCCACGCTGACGTGGCCTCGCTGTGGAGCGCCGCCCGCGTGCAGCAATATTTCGGAGAAACCGGAAACCGCGATCGCCTGCGCCTGGTGCTCAATCGCTTCCGCAAAGTTCCCGGATTCACAGAGGCCGACGCCGAGAACGCCGCCGGGGTCAAACTCCTATGGCGGGTTCCCAACCAGTATTTCGCCATTTCCTCAGCCATTGATCGTGGCGCTCCGGTGATGGAGCAGAGTCATAGCGAGATCGCGCGCTGTTTCGCTGGACTGGCCCAGGAACTGACTCGCAATGACGTAGACGTAAAACGCGCAGCCTGGTCGCTGTTCAAGACTGTATGATGGGAAGAGAGGGACGTCAGGGGGAAGTTCGGGGATCAGGGGCTAACCAGCTTCGGGGCTGGACGGACCAGACTCGATAGACCTTGACTCGATAGACCACGGGCCTCTTTGCCCTAATGGGACCTTCCCTGCGACCCAGAAGTTCCTATAATTTTGTATGCCCAACTTGCAGACCTTCGAGCGGACTGAGTACCAGCAGGTAAAATCCGACCTGCACCGCAAGATCCTCGACCGCCTCGATCTCGAAAAACTCGGCCGCTCCAACGGCGATTCCGCCCGCGAAGAAGTCCTCGTCCTGATTCGCAATGCGGTCAACAACGAAATCGTTCCCCTCAGCTTCGCCGAACGCGAACGCCTCTCGCGCGAAATCCTCGACGAAATCTTTGGACTGGGTCCGCTGGAACCGCTGCTCAAAGACCACACCATCTCCGACATCCTGGTGAACCGCTACGACCGCGTCTACATTGAGCGCGCCGGCAAACTCGAACTCACTGGCCTGTCCTTCAAAGACAATCAACACCTCATGCAGATTATCGAACGCATCGTCTCCCGCGTGGGCCGCCGCGTCGATGAATCTTCGCCCATGGTTGATGCCCGCCTCGCCGACGGCTCCCGCGTCAACGCCATCATTCCCCCGCTGGCTCTCGACGGCGCTTGCCTCTCCATCCGCCGTTTCGGCCGCGACCCACTGACCGCTCGGAACATGATCGAGAATCACACCCTCACCGAGCCCATGCTCGAACTGCTCTCGACCATGGTGAAGGGAAAACTGAATCTCCTGATCTCCGGCGGTACCGGCGCGGGCAAAACAACTCTGCTGAATGTTCTCTCCGGCTACATTCCCAACGTCGAGCGCATCGTCACCATCGAAGACGCCGCCGAACTCCAGCTCAAACAGGAGCATGTAGTGCGCCTGGAAACCCGCGCCCCTAACATTGAAGGCAAAGGCGCGGTCCGCCAGCGGCAGTTGGTCATCAACAGCTTGCGTATGCGCCCCGACCGCATCGTGGTCGGCGAGGTGCGCGGCGAAGAAGCTTTCGACATGTTGCAGGCCATGAACACCGGCCACGAAGGCTCGCTCACCACCGTCCACGCCAATTCCGTGCGCGACGCGCTCTCCCGTATTGAAAACATGGTTTCCATGGCCAACCTCAACATTCCCGAGCGCGCCATTCGCAGCCAGATCGCTTCTGCCATTCACGCGGTCGTACAAATCGCGCGCCTGTCTGACGGTACGCGCAAAGTCATCTCCGTTTCCGAAGTGACTGGCATGGAAAACGACGGCATCGTCATGCAGGACATTTTCGTCTTCGAGCGCCGCGCCATCGATGAAAACGGCAAGGTTCGTGGCGCTTTCAAAGCCACCGGGCATCGCCCATTGTTTGCTGACCGCCTGGCCACATACGGCGCCCGCTTGCGTCCCGCTTTGTTCGAGTCACGGTCGGAAGTATGATGAACATCGGCCCAGCACCACCGTTGTGCTTTTGTGTGGCGCAGCGCTTCAGCCCTGCGATGTGCCGTTTATATGTCACTGCGGCTTTAGCCGCTGAGGTGCTTACTAAGTGCCGGCTCTAATCGCGCTAATAGTCTTCATCGTGGTCGGCGTAGCCGCCTTCCTCATTGGCTCCTTCGTCGACCAGCGCAACGCCCGCGCCCGCCTCATCAAAGACCGCCTGGCCAGCGCGCAAAAAGCTCCCGAGCGCGAGCCCGACGAAGAACTCGCCCTGCTGCGCGACGAACAATTCAGCAAGATTCCCGCTTTCGATACCCTGCTCCGCCGCTCCGCCCGCGTCTCTGCCATTCAGGATTCGCTGGTGCAGGCGGGCATGAAGTTTCGCGCCGGCAATTTTCTTCTACTCTGCATTTTTTGCGGCGCGCTCGCCGGACTAGCCTCCATCCTCTGGACCGGCAATGCCGCCATCGCCTGGGCCGCCCTTATCATTGGCGCATTTCTTCCTTACTCGGTCGTTTCTTACCGCCGCCAGAAGCGCTTCGAAAAAATCGAGGAACTTTTTCCCGAAGCCATCGACACGCTCGCCCGCGCCGTCCGCGCCGGACACGCCTTCACCACCGCTCTCGAAATGATCTCGAACGAAGTCGCCGAGCCGCTGGCCAGCGAGTTCCGCAAACTCTACGAGGAACAAAAATTCGGCATGCCGGTGCGCGACGCGCTGATGAATCTCACCGAACGCGTTCCGCTTGTCGACATCAAATTCTTCGTCACTGCAGTCATGCTGCAGCGCGAAACCGGCGGCAACCTCGCCGAAATTCTCGACAACCTGTCCTACGTCATCCGCGAACGTTTCAAGATTCAGCGCCAGGTCAGAGTGCACACCGCGCAAGGCCGCCTCACCATGGCTCTGCTTATGGCGATGCCGCCGGCCGTCGTCGGAATTTTGCTGATCTTTAGCCCGGAGTTCGTGCGTCCGCTGTTTGCCGACCCAATTGGCCACGCACTGCTCGTGGCCAGTATTGCCCTGCAAACGCTCGGCTATTTTGTAATTCGCAAGATCATTAAGATTCAGGTATGACGCAGTGAGGGTGAGAGAGTAGGGTGAGAGAGTAAAGTTCAAGCCATGCCGCTGATACTGACCATCGTCGTATTCGTCACCATCGTGCTGGTGGTCTTCGCCTTCGGTGCGGCTGCAGTGACGCCCTCATCAGTATTAGGCGCCCGCCTGCGCGCCCTCGGTGGTCAAGCGGTAGCCCAGGAAAAACCTGCGTTAAAAGTAAAAGAGCGAATCGAGCAGGCCCTCGATCCGCTGAGCAAGGCCATTCCCCTTTCTCCGGCGGACGTCTCCCGCACCCGCGCCTGGCTCATTCAGGCGGGACTGCGCGAGCCCCGCCACGTCACTCTTTATTTCGGCGCCCGCCTGCTTCTCGCATTCCTCGGCTTCGTCGGCGTCGTAATTTTTTCCGGTTTCAATAGTCTTCCCTTGCTCGTCTGCATTCCCGCGCTCGGATTTTTCATCCCGCGCTTTTTCCTCAAGCGCATGATCAAGGCGCGGCAGCAGCGCATCCGCATCGCCCTGCCCGACGCTCTCGATCTCACCGTCATTTGCGTGGAAGCCGGTCTCGCCCTTGATCAGGCCCTTTTGCGCGTCGGCGTCGATCTGCACCACGCCCATCCCGATCTCGGCGATGAATTCCATTTCGTGAATCTCGAAATGCGCGCCGGCAAGCCGCGCCCCGAAGCCCTGCGCAATATGGTCGAGCGCACCGGCGTCGACGACATTCGTTCCCTCGTCGGCACCCTAATCCAAACCGACCGCTTCGGCACCAGCGTCGCCCAGGCTCTGCGCGTTCACTCCGACTCTTTGCGCACCCAGCGCCGCCAGCGCGCCGAAGAGCAAGCTGCCAAGACCACCATCAAAATGGTCCCTCCGCTGGTAATTTTCATTCTTGTGCCATTCCTCTTCGTCACCATCGGTCCTGCGCTGATCCAGGCCTACCACTCGCTCTCGGGCAAGTAGAATTCTGCCGTCGGACGCCCCCTTCCTGTTCAAGGCTCGCCGGACGCGGACTGCTGAACCGCAAGTTGGCGGCAGGTGGACTGCAGGATTTCGCGAACGGAGTTCGACTCGATGAACTCAAAGCCGTAGCGAAAAAAAGAGCTTCTTTGGCGAACCGTGGCGCAAATCGTCACCGGACCGGAGGGAAGCGGAATGTTTAACTTCACGACCTCACCAAGGGGAATGTCCTCTCCCAGCACGGCCCCGATTCCGATCTCACTGATGTCCAAAGTTCGACCTTTCAACAAACCGCACGACTGGGAGTGGATACCGATATCGACCGCAAATTTAAACCGCGGTTTGCGACGGGCTTCGCCAACGTCTCGCACGGGACCACTCGCGGGCTGATTTTGAAGTTCCAAAGTTCCGCTTTCTCCGGCAAGGGCCAGGCGGCGGTGTTCTGACCTCGGCAATCTGTGCTCTATCGGCATAGATGCGCAAAACTTTAGGCGCGGAACAAACCTAAAATTAAGAGAAAACCTAAATTGGCGAGCCGCCGCCTGCGAGACCTGACCGCCATCTCGGTGAAGATCACCCCCTGCCGTTTGCACTTCTTTATATTCCCGTAACATCTCCGTAACTTTCGTAGAGTAGCCTTCCCTGAACCAAGTAGGGTTATCCCTTCACCGCAATTAGAAAGGACAAAATTTATGCGTCAACCGTTGTCTTGGTGCCTCGTCGCCGCCATTGTGGCCGGCCCAGTAGCAACGCCAATAGCCTCCGCCGCCGAGGCGAAAACCGCCACCCCGATCAAGCACATCGTCATCATCTTCGGGGAGAATCAGTCTTTCGACCACTATTTCGGAACGTATCCGAACGCGCTCAACGTGAATGGAGAGCCGGCTTTCAACGCGCTTCCGAACACGCCCAGCGTCAACGGCTTGAGCAACGCCCTGCTAAACAATAACCCCAACCTTAATCCTGCCAATGGCGCCGGCGCGGCCAATCCCTTCCGGCTCGATCGCACGCAAGCCTTCACACAAGATATGAGTCACGACTACATGCCGGAGCAACAAGCCTTCGATGGCGGCGCGATGGATCTGTTCCCCGAGTACACGGGCTACCCCGGACCCCCGCCCACGCAGCGCGACAAACAACCCGTGCTTACGACCGGTCTCGTGATGGGCTACTACGACGGCAATACGACTACCGCCTTGTGGAATTATGCGCAACACTTCGCGATGAGCGACAACTCTTATAGCACCGACTTCGGTCCTTCCACGGTGGGCGCAATCAACCTGATTTCGGGCCAGACCAACGGCGTCGTGAATTACACCGGCGGTACCGGTTCATTTGTCGGAGACGGGAACGGCGGATACACGGTAATCGGCGATCCCGATCCTTACGGCGACGTGTGCTCGGGTTCAGAAACGGCGCAGATGGGCAGCAAAAACATTGGCGATCTGCTCAACGCCGCCGGCATCACTTGGGGATGGTTTGCCGGAGGATTCAACCTTGGCATCGTAAACTCGAACGGGACCACGGGATGCAACCGCTCGTCGAGTTCACCGATTGTTGTTGCAGGGCCGCAGGCGGATTACGTTCCGCATCACACTCCGTTCCAGTACTACGCTTCCACCTCGAATCCAACCCACGCCCGCCCTAAATCGCTGCAGACCATTGGCTACTCCCTCGATCCCGCTAATCACGACTACGACATCAATGATTTCTTTAGCGCGGTTTCTGCCGGCAATTTCCCGGCGGTAAGTTTCCTCAAAGCAATCGCCATCCAGGACGCACATCCTGGCAATTCCGATCCGTTGGATGAGCAGCAATTCGTGGTTAAAGTTGCCAACTTCCTGCAAAGCCTGCCGGATTGGTCTAGCACCGCGCTAATCGTTCTCTACGACGATTCCGACGGTTGGTACGATCATCAGCTCGGCACGATCGTGAACGGATCGAACACCTCTGCCGACGCTCTCAGTGGTCCGGGGAACTGCGGCAGTGGCGCCAATGCGCTGCCCGGCGTCAATCCCGCCACTGTGCACGCCCAAGGCCGCTGCGGATACGGCCCGCGGCAACCGCTCCTCGTTATCTCGCCCTGGGCGCAGCACAACTACGTGGATCACTCGGTAACCGATCAAACCGCGGTCCTCCGCTTCATCGAGGACAATTGGCTTGGCGGTCAACGGATCGGTCAGGGTTCCTATGATGGAATCGCGAACTCGATCACTTCCCTCTTCGATTTCAGCCAGACTATAAACACCACCCCGTACATACTCAACGAATGGACAGGCGAACCCGCAAAGTAAGACCACTTTGAGCGGTCTGAAATAACAATTAAGGATAACGGCAAGGCCGATGGGACGCTCTCACCGCCTTGCCGTTGTTGTATGCTCGGTACGCGAAAAGTTACATGGTGATTACACGGCGAGAGTTTCTACATCGGTCGAGCCTGCTGGCTGCAACGTTCTCGGCGAGGAAAGCAGAACTGTTAAGGGCGGCCACGCACCAGGCGACCATCATGCCTGCGGCGCTCGACGTCAATACTCTGGCGCAATTCGTAGATCCGCTTCCCATCCCGGTAATCGCGCAGCGCCACGGACTTCGCCCCAGTCCAACGGATCCAAAGAGAAGCGTCCCGTTCTACCGCATCCAAGCGCGGGCGATCCGCAGTAAAGTTCATCGCGATTTGAAGCCGACGGGGTTCTGGACCTTCGGGCCTTCGCCGTGCGGTCCCACATACGAGACGCGCTCAGGCGAACCGTTGCTAGTCGAATGGGTAAACGCGCTGCCCACCGAACATTTCCTGCCCATTGACCATTCCATTCATGGGGCCGAGTCCGACAAGCCCGCAGTTCGCACAGTCGTGCATCTTCACGGCGCGAAAACCGCACCCGATAGCGACGGATATCCGGAAGACTGGATTGTGCCCGGGAAATCCTCTCTTTATTACTATCCCAACGAGCAAGATGCGGCGATGCTCTGGTACCACGATCATGCCCTGGGCATCAATCGCCTCAACGTTTATGCCGGGCTGCTCGGGGCGTTCTTCATTCGAGACAGCGTGGAGGACGCGCTCAATCTGCCCAAGAATAAGTATGAGCTGCCTCTCATTCTTTTCGACCGCCTGCTGACGCGAGATGCTCAGCTTCTATATCCAACGTCGGGAGATCCGCAGTCGCCGTGGGTCCCGGAGGTTTTCGGCAACGCCATTCTGGTCAACGGAAAGCTTTTTCCCTATCTAGACGTCGAGCCGCGAAGATATCGCCTGCGTGTTCTGAATGGTTCCAATGCCCGCACCTACCATTTATCGTTTGGTAATTCCAACGACGTGCCCTTTCACCAGATTGGAACAGACCAGGGATTATTACCTGCGCCGGTTCCGCTGACGACGCTTGAAATTTCACCGGGGGAGCGCGCCGATCTCGTCGTCGATTTCAGTGAGCACCGCGGTGCGCAACTCATTCTTAAGAGCGATGCCTTTGTAGTGATGCAGTTCCGCGTCTCAACAGCCAAGGTGACCGACGCGAGTTCATTGCCCGCGACGCTTCGGCCGGTTCCCAGGATTCCAGAATCCCAAGCCGTGCAAACCCGCTTGCTCACACTCGACGAATATGTAAACAAGGCAGGCAACTCCACCCTGCTGCTGCTGAACGCTTCCCACTGGAATATGCCAGTCACGGAGAAGCCCGTGCTGGGATCGACCGAAATCTGGACGCTGATCAATCCCACCAACGACACTCATCCCATTCACCTGCATCTGGTGCGCTTCCAAATCCTGGACCGCCAACCCTACGAGCCCTGGCTGTTCCAAACCAAGCGCCAGTTGCACTTCATAGGACCGCCCCAACCTCCCGCTCCCAATGAGGCCGGCTGGAAAGATACGGTACGAGCCTATTCTCGAATGGTCACGCGTATTATTGTCCCTTTCACCGGGTTCGTCGGACGTTATGTATGGCACTGCCATATCCTCGAACACGAAGACAACGAAATGATGCGTCCTTATGAAGTCATCGCCAGCGGCTGAAACCACAAGCAAGCCACTCAGCGCAGGAACGTCCTGCCGCAGTCACACCGCAGCAAGTAGACGAGATCACGAACCGTCTATTAAGCGGTTTCGGGGATTATGTTCTTCCAGAAATCGCGAATATGCCGTGGCGGACGGTTCAGGGTACATCTACAATAATCTGGAAGACGCAAGCGTGGTGCTGAAGATTAACGCCCGCACCCTGAAAGTTGAGCAACGCTGGCAAACTGCTCCTTGCTCGCCGCCCTCGAGCATCGCCATGGACCGGCAGAGCCGCGGTTGTTCATTGGTTGCCGCAGCAAAGTGATGGCCGTCATGAATGCAGACAATGGCAAAATGATAACCCTTCCAATCGGCGAACATGTCGATGCGACCGCCTTCGATCCTGAGTCTCGCCTTATCTTCAATGCCAACGGCGAGGGCACTATCCCTGCGATTCGCGAATACACTTCGGACAAGTACTCGGTTGTTGCAACGGTGAAAACGCTGCCCAAGGCCAAGACGATGGCGCTCGATCCTAAGACGCATCAGCTTCTCTTGTCGACGGCGGAAGCGGGACAGTTTGAAGTGCTGGTGGTGGGCCGCTGATAAAGTCTCTCCAGAAGGTGGCGATCATTAACCTGCCGGTCATGATTCTCATTCTTTTTCTGGGTTGCTCCTGTTCCCGTTCGCATTCGCAGCCTCAGCCGCAAACTCAGCCGGTGGAATTGAAACTGCAGGCGAGCACGCCCTTCCACTTCGTCGTGTATGGAGATTCGCGCTTTCATGATCCCAAAGATTCGGACGCGGCAAATCCTCCGGTACGGCAGGCACTGGTGCAGGCCATTGCCCAAACAGATCCATCGTTCATTTCGTTTGGCGGCGACATCGTCTACAACGGCTACGATAAGGACGACTGGAAAGTCTACGACAAGGAAACCGCGGCTTGGCACGAGAAAAAGATTCCGGTCTATCCTGCATTGGGCAATCACGATTTGCACGGCAGTGAGAAAGACGCGCTGGGCAACTACTTCGAACGCTTCCCTGATCTGAAGGCCAGCCGCTACTATTCCGTACGTGCCGCCAACATTCTGATGTTGGTTCTGGACAGCTCGCTCAGCGAAATCTCCGGCCCGCAGGGGCAATGGCTTACCCAGAAACTGGATCATCTTCCCGCCGACGTGGACTTCGTTTTAATCGTTCTTCATCACCCTCCCTACACCAGTTCGTCCGACTCCAAAGTTTTCGGCGGAGGTCACTCTGCCCGCTCACAGGAGTTGGAGATGGCCAAGATGCTGGAAGCGCGGCAGCAGAATCTTCGCGCGCGCATCGTCGTCTTCTCCGGACATGTGCATAATTACGAGCGCCACGAGCACGGCGGCATCACTTACATCGTGACCGGCGGAGCCGGAGCGCATGCCTATCCGATTGAACGCGCCAAGGACGATCCGTTCCAGAGCACAGAAGTCAACTATCACTATCTGCAGGTGGAAGACGATACAGGCAAGCTAAAGATCACCATGAACCGTTTAGATTTGACCAGCGGTACTGCCGTGTGGACGCAACCTGATTCGGTCACAATTTCGGTACCGGCGACGAAAGTTGCCGCGCAAGGTAAGTAATTTCCACCTGCGATTGATCTGGAAATTATCGGTCTCGCATTCGACAACAATCGCAAAAGCTTACGGGGCGCAGCCCCCGAGCGAACATGCCCTCATACCAAGCCTTCAACCAGACCCGCAATCTTCCCCTAGCCACCGACCTCTCCATCGCCCAAACCCACCTCACCCGCCTGCGCGGCCTGATCGGCGTCCACCCTGATAACTTCCGTAATGGCACCGGCCTATGGATTCGTCCCTGCCGCGGCGTACATACTCTTGCCATGCGCTTCCCAATTGACGTAGTCTATTTAGACCACGCCGGTACGGTGGTGCACCTCGAGCACGATCTCCACCCCTGGCGTTTCTCCCCCATCCGATTGCGGGCAGCCTCAGTCCTGGAGTTACCCAGCCACACCGTGGCCAGAACTGGAACTGCGTTGGGCGATATTGTCGAAATTCAGTTGGTCGAAATTCGGTTGAAGGAGTCCTAGCAGCATCCACCCATCCCCAGGGCCGGATCAAACCTCCACGAAAGCGCGCTTGGCACAAACGGTTTTGATCAGATTTTGACGCAAACGCTCCAACTCGAAACCCGCACCATCCGCCAGCTTCACGAAGCGCCCAAGTTGCTGGTCGAGTGGTCGCCGCGATGGGAGGAGTTTGTCACCTCCATCCCCCCCGCCTTCGCGCGCTCTGCCCCGCGCCTGGCCGGAGAGGCTCCGCTCGGCGGCTTCGATTACCGCAGCATGGGGACTTCTTTTCTGCTTCAGGTAATCGCGGCTCTGTTCTTGATATTTGTTCCGGGAGAAATCGCGCACCTGCGTCCCTACGCCACACCGCGCATGACTCCCGATGAAGTCATCTATTACTCCGCCGACGAACTGCCGCGCACCCAGGATCTAAGTGGAGCGGAATCCGGCGCAACCGGCCGCGCCGGTGGACGCGAAGCTCATCACCGCACGCAAACCATTCGCGTCGCCCGCGGCGCGTCCCTAACCCCGAGAGTTGTCGACGCGCCCAATCTCAAACTTCCCTCGTCCCCCGGCGCGGTGGCCAATCTTCTAGCCTTTAAGAACGTCATTCCACCGCCTCCGGCGGAAGGTTTGCATTCCTCGCACAATGGCCCTCGCCTCGACGCCAACGTAATCGCTCCATCGCCGAATGTCACGCGCGATCAATCGCGCAGCATGACTCTAAACTCCGGCATCATCCCGCCAGCGCCGAATGTCTCATCGGACAGATCCCGCACGGTTCCGTCGCTGAACGCAGGAATCGTAGCTCCAGCGCCCACGGTCCAATCCGATCACACGCTATTCGCGCCGCGGCTCGATTCCTCCATCATCGGACCAGCGCCAAACGTTTCCAGCAACAACAATCGCAACGCGCCTTCTCTCAGCGCCAACGTAATCGCACCCGCATCCACGCGCGTTTCGCGCGATCAGGCGCGATCGGCTCCATCGCTCAACGGCCGCGTAATTACCCCAGCACCCTCCGACGTCACGCACGAAGTTTCTCCCTCGCGCGTGCAAATGAATAGTATCGTCGTGCCTCCGCCCGTCTCCGCGCCCGAACGAGAAAGCACGCGCACAGCGAAGCTGAACTTGCCGTCGCCCTCCGTAGTCGCGCCTCCACCGTCTGCCTCAAATGATCGAGAAATTCGTAGACTCGAAAGTGGCGGTGTGCCATCCTCGGCCCCGCACGTAATTCCGCCCCCACCAACGCAGGCGGCCAACGGTTCGTTCGTAAGCTCGATCATCGGCAAACTTTTCGGCACGCAAGAAGTCGTCCCGCCTCCACCGAATGTTTCCTCCAGCGCCGCCGGCGGCAGTTCTCGCACGTCGCCCAACGGCGGACAGGGCACATCGCTCAACGCAAATGTGGTTCCGCCGCCGCCATCCGTAGGCAGTGCAGCTTCAGGCTTCGGCGGTTCACCGACGGGCCGCCCTCAAGGAGGATCGAATGTGATCCCTCCGCCACCATCCGTGCAAGCGGCTGACGGCGGGTCTTCGGGGCAAGTGGGAGGCCGGCAAGGCTCGTCTCTCGGCGCGTCGAACGTGATCCCCCCACCGCCTTCAATCTCTGGCGCTAGCCAAGGATCAAACTCCGGCAGAGGTCAAAAATCCGGCGGGCAAAATTCTGGTGGCTCCGGCAACGGCACGCTGCTAGCCTCCAACATCATCCCTCCCCCACCGTCAGCCGACTCAGGCAACGGCAACTCAGGCTACGGAAGAAGAGGCTCCGGCCTAGGCGGTCCAGGCGACGTAGGCTCAGTCCTAGCCCCGCCCAGAAGTGCCAACAGCGGCGAAGGCTCCGGCGTAGTCCTCTCCACCGACCCCGGCTCGAAACCCGGCCTAGGCAACGGGGGCAAAGGATCGCTAGCGCTCTCGCCCAACGGAGGCGACAAGCCCGGCCTAGGCGGCAACGGCGGCGGCACAGGCATAGGCAACGGCACAGGCCCCGGCAGCGGACTCACCGGCGAAAGCACCGGCGCAGGCCGCACC
>Ga0116105_1000027_pt1 | contig 56547 bp, 51 predicted proteins | sample June2015DPH_6_20_FD_89716 | JGI IMG/M metagenome (GOLD analysis project Ga0116105, IMG submission 89716) | Peatland microbial communities from SPRUCE experiment site at the Marcell Experimental Forest, Minnesota, USA - June2015DPH_6_10 | ecosystem: Environmental > Terrestrial > Soil > Wetlands >... | reverse complement strand
TGGGCGAGCCGATTCTATCGCTAGCCCCCAACGAAAGCATGGCCTGGGAAGCCCTGCGCGCCCTGTTCCTCATGGGTCGCCAAGAAGATTTATCCTACGTAAACGCCTTCACCCGCGGCGCGGGCGGCATGTCCCCTCAAGTGGGAGCCCAAGCCCAAGCCACAGCCCGCGCCATCCAGGACCGCGCCAATCCGTAACCCACGCGATGCCCAATTTTCGTGGCACAGCTCCAGGCTGTGCGCCGTAGCTTCCATAAGAACATCAAAATTGAAGATGCGTAGGGAGGGGCGCTGCTTGCTGCGCCCCAGCTCGCCGCAACTTCAGCCTGTTACAAACTCGCTTTGGCCTTTCGCTGCGTCCTCAGCGTCTCTGCGGTAGCCGCCGTCGCCTTCTCCGCCTTTCCTCTGTGCCCTCTGTGTTAAATCTTTTGACTTTCCACACGCGCGACGCGAGGCACCTACTGCTTGTACTGAATGACAGCCTTCCCATCCACAATCTTGATATCGCTAACGTCCGCCGGAAGCCTCAACTTATCCCGATTCTCCGGCGAAGCCATCATCTTCTCCACAGCCGCATTCAACGTGGATTGCGGCAAAGGCAACGACCCCAGCTTCCCGCTGACCGGGTCGAATTTCATAAATCCATTCTCCGCGCTCAAGTGCCCATCCAGCTCCAGCGAAATATCCTTCCCATGAAAATCGAAAATCACATAAGCCTTCACCAAATCCCCCACCATGTCCACCTTCACATCCTTTACCGTAGACTGCACATCCTCCAACGACCGCGGATCCCCAGCCGCCAAAGCCGCGCTAGGATCATTCGCAGCATTCCCGCCGCCATCCGTCGGGGGAGCAGCACCGGGCGCACCAACCGGAACGCCGCCTGTACCGCTGCTAACAGCTCCAGTCGAAGTCCCCGCCGGAGCCGGCCCCTCCGTCTGCAAACTCTGCGCCAGATAAGAATTCAGCTCGCTACTATCGAGCGCCACTTTCCCCGGCTGTCCCGCCGCCTTTGCCTGGTCCGCCGCCGCAAATTTCTGCTCCGCCCGTGCCGCCGCCCCCGGATCAACCGGAATATTCGGCGCCGGCGATTTGTGCAGAACGAGCACAATCGTCAAGAGCAAAGCCGCCAGACTGCTCCAGCTCAATATTTTGTAAAGTTTGCTCAATAGGTTCGGATCAGCCATAACCCAGCTCCTATGCCGCAAAAGCGCGCCAATAAACACAGAAATCCCAGCATAGCAGCAAGGAAGGAAACCAAAGGTTTACACGCAAGCGGCAGTGCTCAATCACCCATTGAACCAAGGTACAGCCCACGCCTGGGAACGCCAATCCCCCGATCGGCGCCGTGGCACAGCCCTGCCCGCAGCAGCCGGGCACTCCTGGCAGTGCGCCGCTGCCTTTCGTAGCGCCCGCGTCCCGCCGGCCCTTTCACGGTTGCATATTTTCGTCACGCCCGATGCACCTCGGTAGGGGCGCTGCCTGTGAATTGCGCTGCAGCGCAATTCATCCTGAGATTCCGCGGTGCGGAATCGAAGGGCCGCGCCCTAGTTTGCCCAGGCGTCAACCTTTCCTGGGACTCGCGGTTGGCTTGCCGCTGCACGCCCCTCATTTCTTCTTCGCAAAATATTTCGCGTAATACAAAATCCCCGCCACGGTCTTTCCATCCCGTATTTTCCCGCCCCGAATCCACTTCTCAGCTTCAGGCAACGTCACAATCGTCTGCGTGATCTTCTCATCCGGCTCGGGATTCGCCGCGCCCTTCTTCAACCTTGTGGCCAAAAAGATCGCCATGTTCTCGCGCAGAAACCCGGGGCTGGGGAACAGGTCGAGCAACAGCTGCATCTTCCCAGCCGTATAACCGGTCTCCTCCTGCAGCTCCCTTCGCGCGCCCGAGACAAAACTCTCATCGCCATCGCGCCGCCCCGCCACCAACTCCCACAGATACTGCTGCACGCTATGCCGGTACTGACGAATCAGCACAATACGCCCGTCCGGCAACACGGGCAGCACGACGACCGAACCCGGATGCACAATAATGTCCCGCGTAGCCTCTAAGCCGCTCGGCTCAATCACTTTCTCCCGCTGCACGTCAAACACCCGCGTATGCAACACCAACTCGCTGCTCAAAACCTTCGCCGTCGCATTTTTCTTCACCACATTCGCTCCAGTTATTCCACTCTCGACAAACATACTAACCAACGTATCCTCCCGCGCCAAGAACTCGCCGTTACCTTTCTCTGCGCCCTACGTTTACCCCCACGCAGTCGGGGCGTCTCTGCGGTTCACGCCTTTATCTTTCTCCGATTTCCCTCCGAGCTTCCTCTGTCCCCTCTGGGTAAAATCTTTTGCCTTTCTCTGCGCCCGCTGCGTCTCCGCGGTAGAATCCCGTTCTCGACGTTCGCTCTTAACTGTCAACTGTTAACTCGGTCTGTCATATACTGCTTCCTGTAAACCCCATGCCCATAAATACAGTCATAGTCGATGACGAGCGCCCAGCCCGCGACGAACTACTCTACCTGCTAAAAGGTTTCCCCGAAGTGAACGTGGTGGCCCTGGGCAAAAACGGCCTGGAAGCCGTCAGCCTGATCAAAGAACACGAGCCCGACCTGGTCTTCCTAGACGTCCAGATGCCCGGCCTGGACGGCTTCGGTGTAATCAAAAAACTCCTCGAGCGCAAGCTGCCAGTCCCGCAAATCGTATTCGCCACAGCCTTCGACAACTACGCCATCCAAGCCTTCGACGTAAACGCGGTTGACTATGTCCTGAAGCCCTTCGACAAAGCCCGCATCGCGAAAGCCTTGCAACGCGCGAAAAAAATGGTGGACGCCCACACGTCGCCCGTGGAACGCCTGGAAACCCTCATGGGCCAGCTCACCGCCCCTGCCGCAAACGCGAAATCCGCGCAACCGGTGAAGCTCCTGGTAAAGTCGCAGGAACGCATGTTCCTGGTGGATGCCGACGACATGATCTATTCCTCGATCCAGGACGGCACCATCACCATTTTCACGCGCGACTTCGAAGGCGTCTCCAACTATCGCACCATCGAGGACCTTTCCTCCTCGCTCGACGCCGATCAATTCTGGCGCGCGCACCGCTCCTACCTCGTCAACATCAATCACATCAAGGAAGTCGTCCCCTGGTTCAAGTCGAGCTACATGCTGAAAATGAACGACAAGCGCGCCAGCGAAATTCCCGTCTCGCGCGCACAAACCAAACGCCTGCGCGAGTTGCTAAAGCTCTAGCAACCTGCAAGCAACCCGGGCGACTCTGCCGCAGCATCATAAGTTTTCAGGAGGCACCGTGGCGCGCGCTAAACGCGATCTCTTTCTCGCAGCAGCAACCGGCATCATCTCGATCTTGCTCGTCACGCCGGCCGCGCCGGCGCAAACAAAAAGCCAAGCGCACACCCCGTCCCACGCCCCGTCTACCACCGGCTCCATCTCCGGCAATGTCTCCGATCACCAAGGCTCCCCGCTAGCCGGCGCTCAAGTCACGCTGACCAATCTCAGCACCAAGGAATCCAGCAACGGTTCCACCGACGGCACCGGCGGCTACAGCTTCGACGACCTGAAGCCGGGCCACTACACCGTAGTCTTCGAATCCAAAGGTCTAGTAACGAAAACCCACAACGTAGAAGTGAAAGCCGGCAAAAAATCCAAAGTAAGCGAGCGCCTAAAACCTCCAGAACTCAACAAGAAACACGACGTCGAGTAGCACCTCGCCTTCGTCTTTGCGCTGCCCGCAATCTGATCATTCGCACTTGGCGTCGATCTCAACGCCGAACCTATTTTGGAGTGCGGCGGCTTGCCGCCGCTCTCGCCACAACTTCAGCCTCAGCGAGGTCAAGCTAAGCGAGGCTTGCCTCGCGTGCCGACGCTGCCGGTTTCGCCTCGCCTTTTTCAGTGTTCATCTGAGCCCATCAGTGGTGCCTTTGGGGTTCGCACTGTGCTAGCATCCTCACTACACCTCTCGATGGATTTTTCACTCAGCAGCGACCAAATCCTGATCCGCGACACCGTCCGGCAATTCATGGAGACGGAGATGCGCCCCATCCTCCGTGAATATGAACGCGAAGAAAAATTCCCGGCCGAGCAACTGAAAAAACTAGGCGAACTAGGCTGCTGCGGCATGTTAGTCCCCGAAGAATGGGGCGGGGCTGGCACAGACACCGTCAGCTACGCCCTGATGTTGGAAGAAGTCGCGCGCGTGGACGCCTCCACCGCCGTAGCGCTGAGCGTCACCAATTCCGTAGTCGCTGTCCCGCTCTGGAAGTCCGGCAGCGAAGCGCAAAAGAAAAAATATCTCGCCCGCCTCTCCCGCGGCGAAATTCTCGGTGCCTTCTGCCTCACCGAGCCGCAAGCCGGCTCTGACGCCGCCGGAATCCGAACCCGCGCCGTCCGCGATGGCGAGCATTACGTCCTGAATGGCACGAAAGCTTGGGTCACCAACGGGGGCGTCTCCGGTGTCTACATCGTTTTCGTTAAGACCGATCCCGCCGCCGGCAGCCGCGGCGTCACGGCTTTCCTCGTCGAGCCCGATTTTCCCGGCTTCCGCATCAGCCGTTACGAAGATAAAATGGGACTGCGCCTCTCACGTTCAGCGGAAATTTCGCTGCAGGATTGCCGCGTGCCCGTCGAAAATCGCCTGGGCGAAGAGGGGCAGGGCCTCAGAATCGCCCTGGAATCGCTCGATGGCGGCCGCATCGGCATCGCCGCGCAGTCCGTGGGCGTCGGGCAAGGCGCGCTCGAAGCCGCCACGCGCTACGCCAAGCAAAGAAAAACTTTCGGCCATCCGATCGCCGAATATCAAGCCGTCCAATGGATGCTAGCCGACATGGAAACGGAAGTTTCCGCCGCCCGCGTCCTGACGCACTACGCCGCGTGGCAACGTGACAAGGACTTGCGTGATCAGCGGTCGCAAAGCAGGGAAGCGGACAACACGCCAGCGCGCCGGCGCGGCTCGCAAGCCTCACGCGCCAAGCTCTACGCCAGCGAAATGGCTAACCGCGTCGCCTACAAAGCCGTCCAAGTCCACGGCAGCAGCGGCTATTCGCGCGAAACCGACGTCGAGCGCTACTACCGCGACGCCCGCGTCCTGACAATTTACGAGGGCACCAGCGAAATGCAGCGCATGGTAATCGCCCGCGACCTTCTGCGGCACTGAGATCTGTGCGTAGACTTTGAGTTTGTGGCGACCGCCTGCTTTTTTTTGGCGGGCGTCGTTGACGTTGCTGTTAGTGTTGCTCTTGTAGCGGCCGGTTCAGTTTCATCGAACCGGGCAGCCGTTGCAGTAGGTTTGCTAGCGCCGTTGCCTCGCCGGCTGTTTTAGCTGTGCTCTCGTAGGGGCACGGCATGCCGTGCCCGGCCTTGAATTGCGTTCGCAGCCGCGCAACCCGACTCGTGATCAAAACGCGCAAACTTAGGAGAACGATCTAATCTTGGCTAAACGTAAACGAGTCCTCAGCGGCATGCGCCCCACCGGCCGCCTCCACCTGGGCCATTTCTTCGGAGCTCTCTCGAACTGGCTAAAACTCCAGCAAGAATACGACTGCTACTTCTTCGTAGCCGACTGGCACGCCCTAACCACTCATTACGAAGACACCTCCTCGATCGCCGAAAACACTCTGCAAGTAGCCATGGACTGGCTAGCGGTGGGCCTCGACCCAGAAAAATCCACACTCTTTGTGCAATCCCAAGTCCTGGAACACGCCGAACTCCACGTCCTCCTTTCGATGATCACTCCGCTCAGTTGGCTCGAGCGCGTCCCCACCTACAAAGAACAAATCGAAAACCTAAAAGGCCGCGACCTGGGCACCTACGGCTTCCTGGGCTATCCGCTCCTCCAATCCGCCGACATCGTAATGTACGGCGAACCGAAGCAAGACTTGCTGGTGCCAGTAGGTGAAGACCAAGCGCCCCACGTGGAGCTGACCCGCGAAGTTGTGCGCAGATTCAACACGCATTTCGGTTTAAGGATTGATCCGCGGGAAATGATCTTGCCGAAGAACCTCGAAATTGTTGCGTCTCTTGCTCTGCGGCTTCGGCCAGGTCAATTCATACGGGAAAGCGCTCCTGACATTGCCAGCGCCACGGCGATGGTCCCCGAGATCCGTCGATACATAGCCGACGTCGGCTTCGAGAATTTCCTCGATCAAAACCCAAAGGCTCATAAATTCATTGGGCAAGAATCGATCCTTCGAGAGCCCGCGTATATTGCCGCCGAAACGCCACGCCTCCCCGGCCTCGACGGCCGTCGCATGGCCAAATCCTACGGCAACGCCATCTGGCTAACCGATCCTTTCGACGAAATCCGCACCAAAACCCGCAACATGCTCACCGACCCGCAACGCGTCCGTCGCACCGACCCCGGCCGCCCGGAAATCTGCCCGGTCTTCGCCTATCACAAATTATTTTCGCCGCCCGACACGGTAGCCCGCATTGACCGCGACTGCCGCACCGCCGCCATCGGCTGCGTAGACTGCAAAAAGGAAATGGCCGATAACCTCGTCAAGTGGATCGAGCCTATCCAGGCACGCCGCAAACAATTTGAGGCCAATCCACAGCAAGTTTGGGATATCCTCGACACCGGCTCGAAGCAAGCCCAGAAGGTCGCGCGCAAAACCATGAAGCGCGTGCGCAACGCGATCTTCCAATGGGACGAAGCGCGCCAGTCCTCCCGTCCGGCGCGTGCAGGAAAGGTGGCAACAGGCGAATAATGGCATCACCCTATCGCATCAATCTACCGGCGTACGAAGGCCCGCTCGATCTGCTGCTTGACCTGATCCGCAAGCAGGAGATGGACATCCACAACATCCCCATCGCCAAAATCACCGAGCAATATCTCGATTACCTCCACCAGCTCGAAAAACTCGACATCGACGTGTCCGCCGACTTCATTTACATGGCTGCCACGCTGATCCACATCAAATCGAAGATGCTCCTGCCCGTGGATCCGCTCCTAGCCGCCGAAGAACATGACCCGCGCGACGAGCTAGTCCACCGCCTGCTGGAACACGAAAAATTCAAAAACGCCGCACAGCTGCTCTATCAAAAACAACAGGTCGAATCGAACGTCTGGTCGCATCCCGACAAATCGCTCTACGGCGGCGACGAAGTGCAAGGCGAACTAGTCGTGTCGCTGGTGGACCTGGTCAAGACGTTCCAGCAGGTTTTAGAGCGCCGCAAAGAAGTCCCGCAATTCGGCCTGCGCCACGACACCGTCTCCATCGCGCAGATGATGGACCGCCTGCGCCAGCGCCTGGTCGTCACCGACGACCCCGTTTCGCTGATTGCATTCTTTGAAACATGCGAAACGCGCAACGCGATGATCGTAGCGCTGCTAGCCGTGCTCGAAATGGTCCGCATGCAAGCGGTCCTGCTGGTGCAATCCGACCTGTTCGAAGACATCCGCCTGCGCAAACACAAAATGTTCGACGCAGTCTTCGCCGGCCCAGACGCCATGTCCCAAATCGAGGAGCAATACCTGTGATGGTGCCAAACTAGCACGGCTGAAAACGAGCTTGTGTAGGGGCACGGCATGCCGTGCCCGCCGATCGACGGAAGCGAACACCGAAAAGGGCAAAACCAAATGACGCCACAAGAAATCCAAGCCTCTCTCGAAGCTATCATCTACGCCGCCGACGAGCCGGCTACGCTTGACCAAATCTCCAAGGCCCTCGGCATCGAAAAACCTGAAGCCCGCGCCGCGCTCGAACAACTCGTCGCCGCCTACCAGACCGAAGACCGCGGCATCGAAGTCCGCAAAGTCGCCGGCGGCTGGAAGTTCTATACCAAAGCCCAGCATCACGACGTAGTCCGCAAATTCATCAAGAGCCTGCAGCCACCGCTGCGCCTAACCATGCCCGCGCTGGAAACTCTAGCGGTGATCGCCTACAAGCAACCGGTCACCGTTCCCGAAATTAACGAAATCCGCGGCGTCCACGTAGGCGGAGTAATTAAAACGCTCCTCGAAAAGCGCCTGATCACCACCGCCGGGCGCAAAGAAGTAATCGGCCGCCCCATCCTGTATCGCACCTCCAAACAATTCATGATGCGCTTCGGCCTCTCCGATCTCGACGAACTCCCCAGCCTGAAGGAATTCGAAGCCCTGGCCCAAGCCGCCCTGGGCTCCGACGAAGGCATAGCCGAAGCCGAGCCAGAAGAATCAGCAGCAATCGGCTCAGAAATTTTGGACGCGGAAGTCGTCGACGTAGAAGTTGTCGTCGAAGCGGCAGGCGCAGTCGGCGATGACTTCTCCGACGACGCTGCCTCGGAAGCCCAAACCGTGCCCGAGAACGCCAAAGACTCCGTTTCCGACGCCTCCGCCGAACAAGAAGCCGAATCCGAGTACGCCGAAAGCCCAGCCCAAATCGCCGCCGAAGCATTCTCCGACGCACCGCCGCAGTCACAATCGGCAGCGACAAACTCTAACGACGACGCCGATAAGTCCCGCGCCGCCGCAGCCAGCGCAGGCTCCGCCAGCCGATCTCCCGAACCCGAGAGTTAGCATACTCGCAGCAGTCGACGTTGTAGCGGCCGGTTCAGGTTCACCGAACCGGGCAGCCGTTGACATTGGTTTCTCTGCGTTCTCTGCGTCTCTGCGGTCAATCCTTCGCCGTGACCTCGTAGAAATAAATATGCGTGTCATCCCGAACGCAGTCGCGCGCTCTTTTGTTTCGCGCCGCAGTGTGGCACGCGCGGGACGAACAGAGGGATCTGCTTTTCGCGGAAGGTGCCGGCCCGTCAAGCCACGATTTTATTCTCGCCCAACCTTCCGATTCGCGCCAAACCCGCTTTTCCGTTAAGCTATACCAGCACCACGGAGCCACTCAACCTTCCCATGCTCGAACGACTACAGAAAATTATTGCGCGCGCCGGCATCGCCTCCCGCCGCCACGCTGAAGAACTAATCAAATCCGGCCTGGTCACCGTAAACGGCCAGACCATCACGGAACTAGGCTCGAAAGCCGACGAGTCCAAAGACCACATCAAAGTTCAAGGCAAGCTCCTGCGCCCGGAAACCGAGCGCGTCTATCTGCTGCTGAATAAACCGCCGGAAGTAGTCTCGACCATGGTCGATCCCGAAGGCCGCCGCTCCCTCACCGATCTTCTCCACGGGGTCTCGCAACGCGTCTTTCCCGTTGGCCGCCTGGAATATCACTCGCTCGGCCTGGTCTTCCTCACCAACGACGGCGAACTTGCGAACCTGATGCTGAAAGCCCATCACCTGCCGCAAAGCTACAATTTAAAACTGAAAACTCTCCTCACCTTCGAAGAAATCGAAAGTCTCGCGCAATCCACCGGCGCGCGCATCACGCGCATCAAAGGCAAAGACGCTCCCTGGTACGAAGTCACGCTCTCCGAAGCACGCCGCGACCAGCTGCGCAATCGCCTCTTCCAGACCGGGCATCCCGTGGAAAAAATCAAGCGCGTCAAAATCGGCAACCTGGCGCTTGAAGATCTTTCCGTAGGTACCTATCGCCCGCTCTCAGACGCCGAAGTAAATACCCTGCGCCGCATGGTTCAACCGGGCGCCACACAATCCAGCCCAACGGCGCATCCAGCGATACTCAACCGCACTCAACCCGGTTTCGCTGCAACAGCGGCGCCTGCAGCGGCGGGATCACCCACGCCAGGGTTTTCACTGGCGATCCCGCGCCGTCCGCTCGTAAAGCGCCGCCCCTATCAACCCAAGCCTAAACCAGGCGAAGCAAAGCGCCCCACTCAATCGTTGGTCCCGCGCGATAACACACCGCGCCCGCATCAGAATTTCCAGGACGCGCCACAAGATCGCACAGCGCCACCGCCAACTCGCCCAGCTCCATTTTCCGCGCCGCCACAAAAAAGCTTCCAGAATTCGCGCCCCGGTCATCCCGCGCGTCCCGACTTCAAATCGCGCCCCGCAGCCGCGGGCGGACGCCCGTCTAAGCCGTCATTCACAAAATCACACGGATCGAAATCCCACGACGAAAAACCGCGCGGCCCGTGGAAGCTCCGCCCGCCGTTCAGAAGGGAAGGCCCCGGCGGATCAAAGCCACACCACGGCGCAAAACCATTCCAGAAGTTCCGCTCGGATTCGTTCCAGCGCTCAGAGCAGGATTCCGACTACGATCGCCCGATCAAACCAAAGTCAGAAGCCCCCTGGCGCCGCAGCGAATTGTCGCAACCAAGCGGACGTCCGAGCGGAGGGCCGGGCGCGAAATTCCGCAGCGGCAGCGGTGGCGCGGGGGGCAGCCGCAAACCCGGCGCTCCCTGGAAATCTCGCAAGCCATCCGAACCTGGCGCATTCGGTCGCGCCAAAAGCAAATTCACTAAACCCGGGGGACGCTCCGCCGGAATGAAGCCACGCCCAGGTGGACCAAAGCGCGGCGGAAGCGGCCCAGGCCATCACAGACCAAAACCAGGAAATTTCACAGGACCCAAGGGAAGGCGCTGAGGCTTCCCGGCGAATGACCAAACAGATTCATGATCTCGTCCCACCTCACATTCGCGCGCTCGCTCCCTACGTCCCCGGAAAACCAATCCAAGAGGTCGAACGCGAACTAAAAATGCACCCGATCAAACTCGCATCGAACGAAAATCCGTTAGGCCCTTCGCCGCTCGCCCTCGCCGCCGCACAAAAAGCTCTCGCCGATTCCAACCGCTATCCTGACGGTAGCGGCTTCTACGTCCGCGAAGCCCTCGGGAAAAAACACGGAGTCCCGGTAGAAAATATAATTCTCGGGGCGGGCTCCACGGAATTGATCGACCTTGCCGCGCGCATCATGCTCACCCCGAACGACTGCGGTGTGGCCTCGCACGGCTCTTTCCCGCTTTACTACATCGCCATTCGCGCCGCCGGAGCACGCCTGCTCGAAATTCCCCTGCGCAATTACGCATTTGATCTCGACGCGATCGTGCGCAACCTCCCGCCCGACGCCAAAATTGTTTACCTGGCAAATCCGAACAATCCCACTGGCACCATGTTCACCGCCGATGAACTCGATTCCTTCCTCGCCCGCGTCCCTGAAACCGTTCTCGTTGTGGTAGACGAAGCCTATTTCGAATACGTCGAGCGCTCCGATTATTCACGCTCCGTGGCCGTGGCCCAGCGCCGCCGCAACGTCATCGTCCTGCGCACTTTTTCCAAAGTGTACGGCCTCGCCGGCCTTCGCATCGGCTACGGCATCGGTCCGGCCGACCTGCTCGGTGAAATGAACAAGCTACGCGGCCCGTTCAATACTTCCGGCGTCGCCCAAGCCGCTGCCCTCGCAGCACTAGATGACCTAGAGCACGTTCGCCGAACCGTCGAGTCCAATCGCGCTGGCTTAGCGCAGCTCTCCGTCGGCCTGAAATCACTAGGGATCCAATTCGTTCCATCCTTCGCCAATTTTCTGCTCGTGGAATTCGGACGCGACGCCGAACCCGTCAGCGAAGAACTCCTCACGCGCGGGGTAATAGTACGCCCCATGCGCTGGATGGGCCTGCCCACCGCCATCCGCGTCTCGGTAGGTACGCCGGAAGAAAATAATAAATTTCTGGACTCGCTCGCGCTGGTAAGAGACACTACGCCGCGCGAATCGCAGCCATCCATTCGCCAATTTCTGGAAGGAGATTCCCGGGACATCTAATGACCGAATCCACTGACGAACTTAGCGCGTCCACAAACTTGCGCGTGCGCGGAAGCACTCCGGCCGCGCCTCACGATCCGACCACGGAAATTCTAAAGACGAGCCGGACGATTGCGGTCGTCGGCCTCTCCAATCGCAAATTTCGCCCCAGTTACGGCGTCGCCGATTACCTGAAGTCTGTCGGCTACCGCATCATTCCAGTAAATCCGCGCGAAACTGACGTGCTGGGTGAGAAATGCTACGCGCGCCTGGAAGACATTCCCGAAAAGGTAGACATCGTGGATATTTTCCGCCGGTCTGAATTCGTGCCGGACATCGTTGAGTCGGCCATCCGCATCGGCGCCCGCGCCGTCTGGATGCAGGAAGGCGTTTCTCACCACGAAGCCGCCGAACGCGCTCGCCGCGCCGGCCTCTTCGTAATCATAAACGCCTGCATCCTGAAAGAACACGTCCGCCGCCTCCGCCTAACCAGAGACCACGCTAGCATTTAGAATTTGCTTGGGTCTGCTGGCGCGCTGAACGACTGCCCGGTTTCGTAGCGCTGGCATCTCGCCGGCTTTATTGCTCCGGTAACGCGCGACCCCAGCGCCGTAGGCGCGGCACAAGCCAGTCCAGACCGGGAGGCCTGGGAGACTAAAACCGATACATCACCAACGCTCTCTTCCCCGGCTCTGTCACGCCCACCGTCTCCCCATCCGGCGCAATCGCAAAACTATGAAACTCCAACCCATGAAAAAACGGTTCGAACACTCCGTTGTAAACCCCCACCCAAACCAAATTGTTCGACTGCTGCGGCTGCCCACGCTTTAACAAAATGTGCTGCTCGTCCCGCGCCCACTGAAATTCCCCAATCGCCACGCGCACCACCACCGGCCGCGCCGAACCAACCACATCGCGCACTTCGAGCGTATCGCCATCCTTGAAATAAGCGATTTTCTTTGCCGAAGGCGCCACAGTGAGAAAACCCGCGTATTCCTCGACCGATCCCAGCTCCGTCACTCTTTCCTGCACCAGATCCAACTGCATGATCTTCGGGGGCCCGACCATCCGCGTGTTCTGTTCAATCGCAAACGCCTGGTTGCGCTTCGTATCCCAGGCCACCGCTGTAAATGTAAAGCCGTCGAAAAGCACTCGCTTCTTTCCGTCCGCCGGACGCAACGCATTAATCTGGCTCAACCCTCCGGTCGTTTTCGACAAATAAACCAAGCTCTGCCCGTCAGCCAACCATGCCGCATTAAACGCATCCGAAAGCGTCGCAGTCTTCGATCCAGAAATCGAAATCTCCCGCCCCTCTGCATCCATCAAATACAGAATCGTGTTCGGCCGCACTGTCTGCTGCTCATCCAGTTGCTGCACGATGCTTCCGCGCGGCTGCGCCAGTTCCGACGTGTCCATCTTCACCACGATCCGCTTACTGTCCGGCGACCACGTCAGCGTGTCCACCTGATAGCTGTGCTGATGCGGCAAAGGCGGATGCTTGGAATCTCCCGGATCGCTCGGCTCTTCGTCCGGGGATGAGGGGACTGGCATAAACTTGTCTCCGTCAATAATCTTGTGCTTTTTGCCGTCAACGTCTCCCACCCAGAAATCGTCATGCTCCACGATCAATTTCTTGATCCGCTTCATCCGCTCCACGGCATATGCCACATGATTGTCCTGCGAAATCGCAAACGCCTGCACATCCTGATCGAACACCGCCACTTGCTTCACTTCCGCAATTCCCAACACGGGAAGAGCAAGTACGATAATCACGGTGCACCACAGCAGGGAAGAGAAGAAAAACTTGTCGCGCGTCGCATCGGCACGCGTGCTCCGGACAGGGTTGGTGTTCGTTCGTATCACTTTTCTTTCGTCTCCGCCGGCTTCTTCTGAATCCGCCGTATTTCCTCGAGCCGCAATCGAATTCGCGCCTCAAAACCCTGATCCGTAGGCTGGTAATAAGTCCGCCCCGCCAAACTTTCCGGCAAACAACTCATGTCCGTAACCTTATCCTCGTAATCGTGCGCGTACTGATAGCCCTGCCCGTACCCAATATTTTTCATCAGCCCGGTTACCGCGTTCCGAATCTGCAGCGGCACCGGCTCAGCCATTGTGCTCTGCAAATCATCCTGCACGCGGCCGTAAGCCTCATACACAGCATTCGATTTCGGCGCGAGCGACAAATACACCGCCGCCTGTGCCAGGGCCAAATGCCCCTCAGGCGGCCCCAGCAACTCAAAAGCCTGCATTGCCGCGATCGTAACTTCCACAGCGTGCGGCTCCGCCAATCCAATATCCTCACTCGCCATGCGCACCAGCCGCCGCGCAATGTACAACGGATCTTCGCCCGATTCGATCATGCGCGCCAGCCAATACAGCGCCGCGTCCGGATCCGAATTGCGCACTGACTTGTGCAACGCCGAAATCAGATTGAAATGTTCTTCGCCCGATTTGTCATACGGCAGCAGTTTGCGCTGCAGCACATCCTCGAGGCGTCCTTGCGTCAACACGCGCCGGCCCTCTGGCCCCGGCTCCGTCCCCATCACCAAAGCTTCCAAAGTGTTGTAAGCCGCGCGCGCGTCCCCATTCGCCAAAATCGCGATGCGATGCAATATTTCCAGATTCGCCGCGACGTTCAGTTTTCCCAGGCCGCGCACGTCGTCCGCCAATGCGCGTTCCAGAAGCGAAACGATCTGCTCCGCCGTATGCGCCTTCAACACATACACCTTCATTCGCGAAAGCAGCGGCGCAATCACTTCAAAGGAAGGATTTTCGGTAGTCGCGCCAATCAGCAAAATGTTCCCCGCTTCCACATGCGGCAAAAACGCATCCTGCTGCGCGCGATTGAACCGGTGCACTTCATCCACAAACACAATCGTGCGCCGCCCGTAACGCCGCGTGGCCTCTGCCTTGGCCATCACTTCCTTGATTTCTTTGATTCCGGAAAGCACCGCGCTGAAAGGAATGAATTCCGACTTCGTGGTCCGCGCAATAATCCGCGCCAAAGTAGTCTTGCCGCAACCGGGAGGTCCCCAAAGCAGCAGGGAAGTCAGATCATCGCGCTCAATCTGCACGCGCAAAGGTTTGCCGGGCCCGAGTAATTCTTCCTGCCCGATAAATTCATCCAAAGTCTGCGGACGCATCCGGTCCGCCAGCGGCCGCCCCGCCGACGATTCTTCCTCAGGTTGAATAGCTTGGAAAAGTCCCATGGCTCTCACTCAGTTCGAACGCGCCACTAAAAAGCGCCTAGCTTTCATCTGCGTTCATCAGCTTTTATCAGTGTTCATCTGTGGTAAAGCCCTTCCTCTGCCGCGCCGCCTCGTACAAAACCACAGACGCCGCCACCCCCGCGTTCAAAGACTCCACACTCGCGCTCATCGGAATCGAAATTCGCGCATCTGCCGCGTGTTCAACCTCACGCGGCAATCCCGCTCCCTCATTGCCAATAAAAATCGCCACCGGCTCGCGCAAATCCGCCGCAACGTTAGCCGTCGAACCAGTCGCGGCGGCAGGATGCGAGCTAGCGGCCACAATCTTAACCCTAGCCACTCTCAACTGCGCCAACAACACCGGAATCGCCATCCCGCGCAGAAGAGGGAAGCGCAACCCAGATCCCGCCGACGCCCGCAAAGCCTTCGGCGACCAAGGATCGGCACTGCCGCGAGTAGTCACAACCCCAGTCGCGCCAAACGCCTCCGCCGACCGCACAATCGTTCCCACGTTCCCTGGATCCTGCACCGCGGCCAGCACCACCACCAGAGCCGCGTCGCCGGGCAAACTCCCGTCACCCGCAGCCGCCCCGCGCACCACATCATCAGATGACCACGAAGGCTGTACGAAAAGCGCCGCCACGCCCTGCGGCGTCTCCGTCCCCGCCACCGAGGCAAACAATTTATCCGTAGTCCGCATCACCCGCGAACGCGGAATCCCCGCCTCGCTCTCGCCAGCCGCCCGCAAAATCCGTTCCAGGTCTGAGGCCTCCCCGGATTCGCTCACGAGCAAGGCCTCCGCCTGCAATCCGGACCGCAGCGCATCCTCTACCAGTTTCGGGCCCTCGACGCCAATCGGCTCACCTTCCGCCGGCCCCGTCCCACGCAAAGCCGCCCGAAATATCTTCAGCCACTTATTCTCGCGGCTGGTAATCAGCTCTTCACTCAAGTGTTGCGACACTCCCTCAGCCTAACAAACGCGATACGCCCCGTCGAGCCATCTCCCATTGAGCCACGCCGACCCTATTCTGGAGTGCGGCGGCTTGCCGCCGCTTTCGTCGAAACAAAACCCGCGTCGACAAAACGCTCCAGGCGAGGCTTGCCTCGCCAACTCGTCCCAAGTGGGAAGGCCCCGGAATATCACAGATTTGCCACCGGATCGCCGGCTCCGCAACGAGACGCACCGACACACACTTTGCGCCCAGCACCTTGCTTCCATCGCAGCCCTTATGATAGCGTGCCAAGCGAACTTGAGGCGTAACCCGCAGAGAGTGATCACTTGCCCGTCGAAGTCCTGAAAATTTCAGCTGCAACCCCGGAACAACGCGTGGTGGACTACGCCGCCGGTTTCATCAAACGCGGCCAAGTAGTCGGCGTTCCCACCGACACCTTCTACGGCCTCTCGGTTGACCCGTTCAACCTAGCCGCCATCGAAGCCGTCTTCCGAGTGAAGGGCCGCCCTGAAACCAAAGCGCTCCCGATCCTGGTGAGTTCCATCGAGCAAGCCGTTACGCTAATCCGCGATGTGCCCGACGCATTTCTAACCCTAGCCCACAAATTCTGGCCTGGCGCGCTAACGCTTGTAGTCGAAGCCACGCACCGCCTCCCACTGAAAGTTACGGGCAACACTGGCCGCGTGGCACTGCGCTGGGCCAACATGGCAGTCCCCACGGCCATCATCGAAGCCGTAGGCGGCCCCATCACCGGCACCAGCGCGAATCTTTCCGGCTTTCCCAGCTGCACAGCCGCCAGCCAAATCGTAAAGCAGTTGGGCGACCGCCTCCCGCTAGTCCTCGATGCAGGCGACACCGGCGGCACCCTAGCCTCCACAATCGTCCGCCTCGATGGCGACCACTGGAACATAGTCCGCGAAGGCGCCATCTCGGATTCTGAAATCAAATCCGCCCTGCACGACTGAGTAGATTTGGTGGCGGCGCTGCTTGCTGCGCCCCAGCTTGCCACGAGGTAAGCTAGACAGGTTTTGGGATTGTTGCGTACCAGAGACATTTTGGAGTGCGGCGGCTTGCCGCCGCTTTCGCCGAAGCAAAATGTCCGCCAACAAACGATCTAGGCGAGGCTTGCCTCGCCCGCCTCTGCCGCGCGATTGAATCGCTTCCGCCTTCGCGCCAATAAATCTCTCTTGAGGTTTTCTCTGCGCCTCTGCGTTAATCGGGTTTATCTTTCTCAGATTTTTCTCCGTAGTTCCTCTGTGTCCTCTGTGTAAAGTTTTTGACTTGCTCTACTTCAAATACGCCGAAACCAAAAAATCGTAATCTCCACCAGGCGACAAAGCGATCCCCTCCAGCCTCTCCCGATGCACGCAAACATTATCCACATACCACAAATTTATATAAGGCTCATCCCGAGCCACAATCTCCTGCACCCGAGCCAAAATCTCCTTCCGCCGCCCCTGATCCATCTCAACCCGCGCCCGATCCAACAAATCGTCCAACTCCGCATTCCGGTAATGCCCCCGATTCGATCCTACAGGCGGCATCTTCTTCGAACTAAACACGGACTCGAACAGGTCCGGGTCGTTGTTTCCCCCAACCCACCGCAACGTGTAAATCTGAAAGCTTCCACGCGTAATATCCGAATAAAAAGTCGCAAACTCGAGCGGTCGCAACTCCAACAGCACCCCCACGCGCTTCCACTGGTCCGCGATCGCCGCGCTAGTCAACCGCGGAAACTCATCAGTCGAGCTCTTCAACGTCAACCGCATCCGCACGCCATCCGCCCCCCGCGGATAACCCGCCGCATCCAGCATTTTCTCCGCCCGCGCCGGATCGAAATCGTACTGCTGCACGTCCGCATCAAACGCCCAATGATTCGGTGGCAGCAAACTCTGCGCCAGACGTGCCTGCCCGCGCAGCAAATACTTGATGATCGTCGCCCGATCCGTCGCATAAGCCAGCGCCTGCCGCACCTCGCGCTTCGCCAGGACCGGATCGTCAAAATTGAACGCCAAGTAAGCCATCGCCGTGCCAGGCTCCTCCACGGCCGCCAGCCCGCGTTCTTTCGCCAAGGTCACCACCATATCCGGCGTCAGGGAATTAATCGCCGCATCCGCAGAGCCTTTGCGCAATTCCAGCGCACGCACGGTCACATCCGGCACAATACGCAGCCGCAGCCGCTCGATCTTAGGTGCGCCGCCAAAATAATTCTCATTTCGCTCCAGCACGATTTCTTCATCCGTGGTCGCGCTCACAAATCGAAACGGCCCCGTCCCAATTGGATGCTGCGACATCTCCGCTCCCGACCCGCGCGGCACGATCCCGATTCCCGGCGTAGAAAGGTTCCAGAGCAGCGACGCGTAAGGCTCACTCAGGTGCACGACCACGGTGCCGTCATCCGGTGCTTCGACGGAAGTCACCTGCCTGTACGCCTGGCGCTTGGTCGTCTTCAAGGTCCCGGTAAGAATCGAATCGAATGTGTATTTCACGTCTGCCGAAGTAAGCGCTCTTCCATCGTGAAATTTCACGCCGCGCCGCAAGTGGAAAATGTAGGTTAACGGATCAGGCGTGTCCCAAGATTGCGCGAGGTCCGGGATCACTTTCATGTTCGTGTCCCGGGCAACAAGACTCGAAAAGATCAGTCCGTGCACATGCTCCGAATAAGCGTCCGCCCCAATCCGCGGATCCAAGTTCGTCGGCGCGGAATCGATCAAGAAATTGACGGTGGAGGAATCAGCGGAAGTTTGCGACGACGTGCAGCCACCCAGAAGGAACGCGTCGCACAGCAGCGCAACGAAAATCGCACCCAAGCTCAGCGGCAAAACTCCCGTGTGTAAAATCCTAGCGCGCGTGGCCGTGCACCAATTTCCCCAGAATCGCAGCCCGCTTCGCCCCCGTAGCCGAAGGCAAATTATTCACCCGCCCATGAAACGCCTCGTAAGCTAACACCGCAAATGCCAGCGCTTCCTTCGCTTCCGTCGGCACTCCAAATCGCGAGGACGGCACAATCTCGATCCCCGGTAAAGCCGCCCGAAGTTGCGCCATCAGCAGCGGATTCTTCGTCCCTCCGCCCGCCACAATCAATTCATTCACCCGCACGCGGGAAAAAATAAAGCGCCGGAAGGCGTCCGCAATGGAAAGCGCTGTGAAGATCGTAGCTGTGCGCACGAGATCTTCCGTCCGCGCGCGCCGCTTTCGAGCCCACGAAATTAGCTCGTCCGCATACTCCAAACCAAATTGCTCACGCCCCGCCGTCTTCGGCGGCGGCAAACGCAGATACGCGCTGCGCAGCATCGTCTCGAGCAACGGTCGTAGCACCTGCCCGCGCAGTGCAAACCGCGCATCGCGATCGTAAGCCAAACGCCGCCCGGTGCTGCGTTCCACCAGCGCGTCAATAATCATGTTCCCCGGCCCGGTATCGAACGCAAACACATCCTCGGGCCGTGCAGCAATCGGAATCACCGTAACGTTTGCAATCCCCCCAATATTCAAAGCTACGCGCCCCAGTTTAGCGTCCCGGTACAGCAGGTAATCCACGAACGGCACCAGTGGCGCCCCTTGCCCACCCGCGGCCATATCCGCGGGACGAAAATCCGCAATGGACGCAACGCCAGTCCGCTCAGCAATAATGCTAGGCTCGCCAATCTGCAAAGTAGAAGCCACTTTTCGCCCGCCCAAAAACCGCGCCGCCACCCCCTGATGGAAAATCGTCTGCCCGTGCGACCCAATCAATTGAATTTGGCGCAAGGGAACCCGCCACCGTTTGCAAGCAGCCAAAGCCGCCGCCGCAAACTCCTCGCCCAACAAAACATTCAGTTGACTAATTTCGGCGGTAGAAGTTGCCCCGCCATTGGCAAGCCGCAAAATCGCCCCGCGCACCCGCGCAGGGAATCGCACATGATGATGACCTTCGAATTTCACCGAAAGGGAAGGGGGCGCGCCCGAAATGCGCACCAAGGTGACGTCGATCCCATCCGCCGAGGTGCCAGACATCATTCCCAGTACGCGCATCACACCGCTGAGTCTAGAAGCCCGAACAGGCGGTTTACAACCGCGAATTCACAAGAGGTTTACACATTGCCATACGCCGAAACCGAAGATTGTCTCCGCGTTCGACTCAAGTCACATGCCCAGCCCAATATGGAGCGCGGCGGCTTGCCGCCGCTTTCGTCGAAACCCAGCGTCCGGCAGCGAAACGCTCCAGGCGAGGCTTGCCTCGCCCGCCTCGGTCGTTCTCTGCGTACTCTGCTCCTCTGCGGTAATCCAATCTTTCTCAGATTTTTCTCCGCCTTTCCTCGGTGTCCTCTGTGTGAAGCCTTTGACGTTGACTCTGCCATCCCTCACGAAAGCTGCTTCTGCAAAGCCGCCAAAAGTACCATAGCTCCGATCGGCGTCAACTTGTTCAAATCTGCCGCCCGCAGAGCCTCCAGCACCGAAGCATCAATCGCCGCGAAAGCAGTTTGCTCCGCGATCAGCGTCCCACCCGCCCCCGGCGAAAGCTCCTGAGTCAATTTCTCCTCGCTCTGCTCATGCCTCCGCAAAATCTCCCGCGCCCGCGCAATCACCTCATTCGGCAACCCCGCCAATCGCGCCACCTCAATCCCATAACTCTTATTCGCGCTCCCCGGCTCCACGCGCCGCAAGAAAATAATCTCGTTTCCAGCCTCCTGCACCGACACATGCACATTCCGCACCCCAGGCAAAAGCTGCTCCAACTCCGTCAACTCATGATAATGCGTGGCAAACAAAGTCCGCGGCCGCGCCCCTGAATGCAAAGCCTCCACCACCGCCCAAGCAATAGAAAGCCCATCAAACGTGGCGGTTCCGCGCCCCACCTCATCCAAAAGCACCAAACTAGCCGCCGTGGCGGTATTCAAAATCGCCGCCACCTCGCTCATCTCCACCAAAAATGTCGACCGACCCCGCGCGAGATTGTCCGAAGCCCCAATCCGCGTAAAGACCCGATCCAATAGCGGTAATTTCGCCGACGTTGCCGGCACAAACGACCCCACCTGCGCCAAAATCGAAATCAGAGCCGCTTGCCGCAAATAGGTGGACTTCCCACCCATGTTGGGCCCAGTAATCAAAAGCAAGAATTGCGACTCATCATCCAAATACAAGTCGTTCGGCACAAATCGCTCGCCGCGCTCCTCCAGCAATTTCTCAATCACCGGATGCCGTCCGCCCGCAATCATCAGCACCCCGCGCTTGCCCTTTCGCGCGAGCGAAGTCTCCGTGAATTCGGGCCGCGCATAATTCCGCGAAGCCGCAATGCGTGCGAAATTCACCAGCACATCCAACTGCGCGATCCCTGCCGCGACGCGCCGCAACCGCCCCGCCTCTCGCGCAATCGCTTCGCGAATTTCCCCATACAGCCGCCGCTCGATTTCCAGCACGCGCTCTTCGGCTGATAAAACCTTCCGCTCATGCTCCTTCAATTCCGTGGAAGTAAACCGCTCCGCATTCACTAAAGTCTGCTTGCGCTCGTAATCCGCCGGCGCCAAATGCAAATTCGGCTTCGAAATCTCAATATAAAAACCAAACACTTGGTTATAACGAATCTTCAGCGAGCCAATCCCAGTCCGCTTCCGCTCGCGTTCTTCCATGGACGCAATAATCTGCCGCCCCTGCCGCGTAATGTCGTGCAATTCGTCCAGCTCCGAGTTGAATCCCCGGCGAATCACGCCCGGATCGTTAGGCAGCGCCGGGGGATCATCCGCAATCCCGCGCGCAATCGTCTCCCGCACGTCAGCCATTTCGTCGAGCTGCTCGCGCAGCGCAGCCAATCGGCTGCCAAACGCAGCCGCTGCAGTCGTGAGCGGCTCGAGCAACCCGCGCAATGCCGGTATCTTCTCCAGCGATTGCCGCAACGCCAGCAAATCCCGCGGCGTTGCCACACCCAAAGTGATCCGGCTGGTCAACCGCTCCAGATCCAGTATGCCCTCAAGCGTCCGATGAATCTCCTCGCGCTCAACAGTCCGCGTTTTCAGCTCAGCAACCGCATTCAGGCGATCCGCAATTTCGGAAAGCGCAATCTCCGGCCGCAAAATCCACCCGCGCAACAACCGCGCGCCCATCCCGGTAGCAGTCTCATCAATCGCCTTCAACAAAGTCGCGGACGCGTCATCTCCCACCGAAGGCTCGACCAATTCTAAGTTCCGCGCAGTCACTGCATCCAAAATCATCGAATCCTGCTGCTCGTAATAAGTAATGCGATCCAGATGCTCGAGGCCGGCTCCCGCCGGACGTAGCGACGGATTCGTCGCCGAATCCTCCGGTGTCCGCGCTCCGATCGCCGAAGTCTCGCGCAAATAATGCACCAGCGCTCCAGCCGCGGCCGTAGCCTGCCCATGGCCGTTCAATCCAAATCCTTCCAAGGTCGCCACGCGAAAATGCTGTTCCAGCATCCGCATCGCGTAATTCGCCTCGAACGCCCATTCATCCAAACGCGTCTCCACGGCGCCCAACCCATCCATCTCCGCCGGCAAGGTCACCGGAAACAAAGTCACCGCCCGCGCCAGCAGCACCTCGCGCGGCCGCAAAATCCCCAATTCGTCGCGCAACCGCGCCTCCGCTTTCTCCCCAGAAAATTCTGTCGCACGAAACTCGCCTGTCGAAAGATCCACAAACGCCAATCCAATCACCGGATCCGCCCCGCGCCCGCCCCTCGTCGAGCCCACCGACGCGCCAGGCCCAGCACCCGCGCCTCCGCGTGTTCCAGCGGTAGCTCCCGCAGCCACACCAGCCGCCGCGCTCCGCGCCACCGCCGCCAGATAATTATTTTCTTTCGCGCCCACCAGGCCGGCGCCGCTAGCCGTCCCCGGCGTCAACACACGAATAACTTCCCGCCGCACAATTTTCTTTCCCGGCCCTGGCACTTCCATCTGCTCGCAGATCGCCACCTTGTGTCCCGCCCGTATCAGCCGCGCAATATAATTTTCCGCCGCGTGATAAGGCACTCCACACATCGGCACCGCCTGCCCCTTCTCCTTATTCCGCGCCGTCAAAGTAATTTGCAAAAGCCGCGAAGCCACCACCGCATCGTCATAGAAAAGCTCGTAGAAATCGCCTAAACGAAAAAGTAACAAAGCAGCAGGGTGCTGCTTCTTAACAGCATGATATTGCTGCATTAGGGGAGTAGTCGGTTCGTTCATGGAAACAAACTGATTATGCTGGCACCCCGGAAGCTTTGCCACCGGTTTTCTCTGCGCACCCTGCGTCTCTGCGGTAATCCTTTCTTTCTCAGATTTGCCTCCGCCTTTCCTCCGCAGCCTATGTGTAAAATCCTTTGACTCGCTCCAGCGAGCACAACGACACTGTCTTTATGCCGAAACTCAAGAAGACCAACGCCGAAATCGAAATCAAACTCCGCATCACGGACATTTCGGCGATCCGAGACAAGATCAAATCCCTAGGCCCCACCCCCCAACTCCGTGTGCTTGAAAAGAACACCCTGTACGACACGCCCCTATCTGACCTCCGCCGCCGTGGCATGCTCCTGCGCATCCGCATCGAAACCCCGGCACCAGAAAACAACCGCGCCACCCGCGGCGAGCGAGTAATCCTCACATCCAAAGCTCCCCCACACCTGACTCCCAGGAGGAAACCGCGCCGCTATAAAGAACGTGCCGAACGCGAACTGGTGGTCAAAGCCCAATCCTCCCGCCAGTACGCAGCCGCTCTCACGTCCCTAGGTTTCCGGCCCGCCTTCCGCTACGACAAATACCGCACCACATTCCGCCTCCCAAATTTGCATCTCGACCTCGATGAAACCCCCGCCGGCACGTTCCTTGAATTAGAAGGCAAGCCCCAAGCGATTGATCGCGCGGCCAAAGCATTAGGATTCGCAAAAAAAGCCTACCTCCGCGTCACCTATTGGGATCTCTACGTCGCCGATTGCCGTCGCCGCGGCAGTCGCCCAAAAAATATGCTCTTTCGCGCAAAATAATTGGCAGAAATCGCACTCTTCGCTTGACAAACTTTCCTTCTGCATTTACTAGTCAATTCGGACCAAAGCACAACGCGATGGAGCTGCCGTCCAATTCGGAACCGGGAAGTCACCGCCTTGCCGGGCACGCAGGGAACGCTCGGCTAGGGCAGGGAACTTCCCCGCACCTATCGGTTCGCTGGACCTGCGAATTATGCGGGGACAGGGAGGCGAGGCCCGGCCTGTAGCAACGTAGGGCGATTTTTGTGCGCCCGTGGCCGGTACCATTCGCCGGCCCGGGCTTTTTTTTTGCCGGGACTCGCAGCCCAAGGAGCTCCCATGTTGCACGCCACAGAAGTAATCGGCGCCGAGACCTACGACTCCCTCGGCAACTACGTCGGCCGCGTAAAAGAAATGTTCGTCGAGCCCGCCGACCAACCCAACCGCATCGCGCAGCTTCTGCTAGGCCGTGGCCAATACCGGCCGCTCGTCGCCCGTTACGACCAGATCGCCTCCGTCGCCCCCGGCAGAATCATTCTCACCACAGACGAATCCGCCCTAGCGCTCTACCACCCCAACGAAGCTTGGCTAGCCGTAGGCAAAGATCTGCTCGACCAGCAAATCATAGACACGAATGGCAGAAAGGTCGTCCGTGTAAACGACATTGATCTCTCCGACCAGCGCAACAACGGCAACACCGAACTTCGCATCACTCAGGTAGACGTCGGCCTCCCCGGCGCCGTGCGCCGCCTGCTGCAGGGAATCGTCCCACCCATGGCTATCCGCCAGATTCAACTGAAGCTCCCGCCGCGCAAAATCCTCTGGGAATTCGTAAACCTCGTCGAACCCGACCCTCTCCGCCGCGTAAAACTGCGCCTTTCCAGCCAAAAACTCGAAGCCCTGCACCCCGCCGACCTCGCCGACATTATGGAAGAGCTTTCCCCTGACGAGCGCCAGGGCATCATCGGCTCCCTCGATGAAGAAACCGCCGCCGAGACCATCGCCGAACTCGACAAGCGCCTGCAAACGCAAGTGGTCGAAAAACTCGACCCCGAGCGCGCCGCGGACATTATCGAAGAAATGAGTCCCGACGCCGCTGCGGACATCCTCGCCAGTCTCGAGCCCGAAGCCAAGAATGACGTCCTCGAGGAAATGGAAAATCGAGAAGCGCAAGACGTCGAGAACCTCCTCAAGTTCGAACAGAACACCGCCGGCGGCATGATGACCACTGAAATCGTCGTCGTCGGAGAAGAAGCCACTCGAGGCGAAGTCGTGGACTACATTCGCTTCCACGAACTCTCCCCCGATCAGCTCGATAACGTTGTTCTCATCAATAAGGATGCTGCGCTCTCCGGCACCGTGCCCATCGCGCGCCTGCTGCTCTCTGACTCCGATCAACGCATGTCCGAGCTAGCCTTCGAGCCGCTCCTGTTCGTAACTCCCGACGCACACGACAAAAACGTCTTCGAGCTTTTCGACAAATATAATTTGCGCAGCCTTACGGTCGTAAATGGAGCCCAGCACCCGATCGGCAACATCACAGTAGACGACGTAGTAAGCCGCATGAGGGCCAAAATCTAGCGCGAAGTTGAATTTGCGTTCGCGGTTGAATTTGTAGCGGCCGCCTGCTTTTTCTTTTTAGGCGCGCGTCGTTGGCGTTGCCCCTGTATTTGCTCTACCGTTGCGTGGGCCTGGAATTCGTTGGGGTACGGCATGCCGTGCCCGGCCTTGATGCAATATTTCGAATTCACTTTCAGAAAATGACCGACGAACTCACCAATTCGGAACCCAACACCACCTGGAAGACGCGCGGCGCCAACATCCTCCGACGCACCCGCATGACGCGTCGCCGCCTGGCGCTCTTCCTTGCCGTCGTCGGCCCAGGCCTCATCACCTCCAACGTGGACAACGACGCCGGCGGCATCACCACCTACACCACCGTCGGCGCACACTTCGGTTACACCATGCTCTGGTCGCTAATCCCCATGACCATCGCCCTCTACGTCTCCGAAGAAATGTGCGCCCGCATGGGCGTGGTCACTGGCAAAGGCCTTTCGGATCTGATCCGCGAAGAGTTTGGTTTCCGTTCCACGTTCTTCGTAATGATCGCGGCCCTGGCGGTAGATCTGGGCAACACCGTGGCGGAATTTGCCGGAATAGCTGCGTCCATGCAAATCTTCGGCGTCAGCAAATTCATTTCTGTCCCATTGGCGGGAATTGCCGTCTGGTTCCTGGTCGTGAAGGGGAATTATCGTCAGGTCGAAAAAATTTTCCTCGTAGCGTGCGCGTTTTATCTTGCCTATGTGGCCTCCGCGCTTCTGGCAAAACCGGACTGGCTACTCGCAGCCAAGGAGACGGTGGCTCCGTCGTTGCATTTCACCACCGATTACCTGCTAATGCTCACAGCCCTGGTGGGCACCACGATCGCGCCCTGGCAATTCTTCTATCTGCAAGCCGGCTTCGTCGAAAAGCGCGTAGGTCCCAAACAATACAAGCATGCCCGCCTAGACGTCCTAGTCGGCAGCATCAGCTGCATGGTGATCGTCTTCTTCATCATCGTCTGCTGCGCGGCCACACTGAATAAGAACGGCATGGTTGACATCACCGACGCCGCCCAGGCCGCCGCAGCCCTCGTCCCGCTCGCCGGACGCTGGGCAGGCTATCTCTTCGCCTTCGGATTGCTCAACGCCTCTCTCTTCGCGGCCTCGATCCTCCCGCTCTCGACGGCCCACGTAATTTGCGAAGGCTTGGGCTTCGAAGCCGGCATAGACCACAAAGTAAAAGAAGCCCCCGCCTTCTACGGCCTCTACACCGGCCTGATCATAGTAGGCGGCGGCATCATCCTTCTCCCCAACGCCCCCCTCTTCAAAATCCTGGTCCTCTCCCAAGTCGCCAACGGCGTCTGGCTCCCGGTAGTCCTGATCTTCATCCTCCTGCTAATCAATCGCCGCGACCTGATGGGTGAGCACACCAACACCTGGGGCTTCAACCTGGTCGCCTGGGCCATGAGCATAATAATGATCATCCTCACGCTCGTGCTGGTCTACGCCGCCATCACCCAACCATCCAGCGCCGGCCTAGTCGGCACTCTGACCCACTCCCCGTGACGCCGGAACAAGCATCTCTCCGGCCTTGCTCTGCGCCTCCGCGGGAAAAGCTTCTTCTTGCCGTTTGCTTTTAACTCTTAACTGTCAGCTTTCAACTCCTAACCCACCTTGCACGCCACCACTCGCTGTGCTAGCTTTTCACTCCGCGCATCCCCGAGTGAATCCGAGTGAAAGCATCCGATCTCTTAAAACCCGCCAACCGCGAAGAAGCGGACCTGCTCGATAAACTCGATCTGAAACAATTACCCCATCACTTGGCCGTAATCATGGACGGCAACGGACGCTGGGCCCAGCGTCGCCATCTCCCCCGCATTGCCGGACACCGCGCCGGAGTAAAAGCCGCCCGGGAAATCATCGAAACTAGCGCGCGCCTCAAGCTGCCGTGCCTCACCTTGTATGCCTTCTCTCTGGAAAACTGGCGACGCCCCCAAGCCGAAGTAGATTTCCTGATGCGTTTACTCCGCGAATACCTGAAACGTGAACTCCCAGCCATCCACAAGAACAACATCCGCTTGCTAATCATCGGCCGCTCCGAACAATTACCCGAAGCCGTCCGCAAAGACATCGAAGCCGGCATGCGCCTAACCGCAAAAAACACCGGCATGAGATTAGTAGTCGCGTTGAACTACGGCGGCCGCGCCGAACTCGTTGACGCCTTCAACGCCATGCTCGATCAAGTCCGCGCCAACGGCATGTCCGCCTTCCGCGCCGACGAACAAACCATCTCCGAGCATCTCTACACCGCCGGCCTCCCCGATCCCGATCTGCTCATCCGCACCAGCGGCGAGATGCGCGTCAGCAATTTCCTGCTCTGGCAAATCGCCTATGCCGAACTTTACGTCACCGAAACTCTCTGGCCCGATTTCTCCCGTGCGCGCCTGCTCGAAGCCCTGGCCGATTTCCAAAAACGCGAACGCCGTTACGGCGGCCTAGGCACAGCCCGCGAACGGGGCAGAGCAGCGGTCGCAAACGCCGCTACCCACAAATCCAACGACACCTCAGGCCGAGGCTAACGCCGAATGCTCCTGCGCCTGGCCACCGCCGCCGTTTTGATTCCCATCGTAGTGGCGCTGGTGTGGTGGGCTCCGCCAATCGCGCTCGCAGGCATCGCGGCCATGGTGGCAATTCTGGCGCTGGTGGAGTTTCTGAATCTCGGCGAACGCATCGGCCTGCGCGGCTTCAAACTCTGGACGTACTTCTGCACAGTCCTGATTTTCTACGCGCAATTTTCCCTCGGCCGCGTCGAAACGCACGCTCTGTCTTCCAGCCTCTCCATGGTCCGCGATGCGGCTGGCGGCACTCTCTCCATCGAAGCGGCCCTGCTTATCTTTCTTTTCGGCTCCGTAGTCCTCGGCCTGCTAACCAGGCGCCCACTTCACGACGTGCTTCCGGCAATCGCTATCGGCTCCGCCGCGTTACTTTTCATCGTGCTGCCCTTCAGTTACATCGTGCGCCTGGATGAAATCGAACCCGTGGGCCGCCAATTGGTCCTGTTCACGCTAGTTCTAGTCTGGGCGGGAGACATGCTCGCCTACTTGGTAGGAAAATCCCTGGGCCGCGTCCCCATGGCCCCGGCGCTAAGCCCAAAAAAAACCTGGGAGGGCGCCCTAGGCAACGTCCTGGCCTCCATGATCGTAGCCGTTCTCTTCGCCAGATGGATGCAGACCGACGTAATCACACTGTTAGTGATAGCCGGAATCGCAAACATCGCAGGCCAAGCCGGCGACCTGATCGAATCTGCCTACAAACGCGGCGCCGCCGTAAAGGATTCCGGCGGCCTACTCCCCGGCCACGGCGGCATGCTAGACCGCATCGACAGCCTAATCCTAGCCAGCCCGGTAGTCTGGCTCCTCTATCAATGGCTAGCCCGCCCCCAGTAGGTGCACCTTCGAAAAACGATCGCGTGCCACGATCCCTATGGAGTGCGACGACTTGCCGCCGCTTTCGTCGACCCCGAAAGCCCGGCAACAAAACGACCTAGGCGAGGCTTGCCTCGCCGTCTCTGATTTGTACGTCGTCATCCTGAGCGCAGCGAAGGATCTCTCTTGCGTTCCTCTGCGCCTCCCCGGTAATTCTTGCTTACTCCGATTTAGCTCCGCTTTTCTCTTTGTACTCGGTGCAAAACCTTTTGACCTCCTCAACCGCATGCCCACAACACACGCCGCAAAACCGAAGTTCGCATTCTCCCCAGAACCTCTATAAAATATGACGCGAACAAATGAAACGAATCTCCATCCTGGGCTCCACAGGCTCCATAGGCCGCCAATGCCTGGACGTAGTCGCGACCAACCTCGGTAAATTCCAAGTAGTAGCAATAGCCGCGGGCCAAAACGTAAAGCTAGCAGCCGAGCAAGCCCGCCAATGCAATCCACAAATAGTCTCGGTGGCTACAGAAGAAGCTGCCAAGGAGCTCTGCGCGATCCTGAAATCCTCGCGAGAAAAGAACCAACCTCAACCAGAAATCCTCTTCGGTCCAGAAGGCATGGAACGAGTGGCCACTCACCAGGAAGTGGAAATCGTAGTGTCAGCAGCAGTAGGCGTAGTAGGCCTCCCCGCCACCTACAAAGCGATCGAACAAGGCAAACACATAGCCCTGGCCAATAAAGAAGTCCTGGTAGCCGCCGGTGAAGTAGTAATGGCCGCGGTCCACCGCGCCAAAATCGCGCTGCTCCCAGTTGATTCCGAACATAACGCCATCCACCAATGCCTCCGCGCCGGCGAACCACGCGAAGTAAAGCGCCTGATCCTCACGGCCTCCGGCGGCCCGTTCCGCAAAACGCCGCTATCCCAGTTCTCAAAGATCACGCCCAAACAAGCCCTGGCGCATCCAAATTGGAAGATGGGTCAACGCATCACGATCGACTCCGCCACCCTGATGAACAAAGGCTTCGAAGTGATCGAAGCCAAGTGGCTCTTCGGCACAGACCTCGACAGAATCCAGGTCGTCATCCATCCGCAATCCACAATTCACTCCATGGTCGAATTCGTGGATGGTTCAATCCTGGCACAACTCGGCCCAACGGACATGCGCATGCCCATTCAATATGCGCTAACCTATCCCGAGCGGGCCCCGTCCAATACACGTGCTCTGGACTGGTCCACCCTGCGCAAACTGGAATTTGCAGCAGTACCCACGAAGAAGTTTCCGTGCCTCATGCTCGCAAGAGAAGCCTCGCGCCTGGGCGGCCCGCTCCCATGCGCATTAAACGCGGCGGATGAAGTCGCCGTAGCGTCATTTTTGGAGAAACGCTTGCCATTCCTGGGGATCGCAGCAGTGATCGAAAAAGTGCTGGAAAAAATGCCGCGCACCTCACTGCACAGCATCGCTGATGTACTCGAGGCCGACGCCGAAGCCCGCCGCCTGGCGCGTCTCGAAATCCAACTCGTATCGCGGCGCGGAAAGAATTAAAGTACTCTTTGAGGCCTTATGCATAATTTCTTAGTTGATCTCGTTACGGTCACCATCGTCCTGGGCATCATGATTTTCGTCCACGAGTGGGGCCACTTCGCGGCGGCCAAACTCTGCGGCGTCCGCGTGGACGTTTTCTCCCTAGGCTTCGGTCCGCGCCTATTCGGTGTGAAGCGCGGTGACACCGATTACCGCATTAGCGCTCTCCCGTTCGGCGGCTACGTGCGCATGGCTGGTGACAATCCCCTCGAAGAACGCACTGGCGCCGGATATGAATTCCTCTCACGCCCGCGCTGGCAGCGCGTAATCATCGCCGTCGCCGGTCCGGCAATGAATTTCGTCCTTGCACTCGTAATCCTGTGGGGAATTTTCTGGCGTCTCGGCATTCCCTCGCCAGTCTTCGAACACCAAACCGCCGACGTAGTCGCCGTACCACAAACGATGCCCGCCACGGGCGTGCAACCAGGCGATCGCATCATCGCCGTAAATGGCGTTACAACTCCAACCTGGAAAAAAGTATATTCGGAATACGAGAAAGCCAAGCCCGGAAGTCCGATCACGATCGCGGTCTTGCGCAGCGGCGCGAACCAGATTGTCACGGCCACTGTGCCCGAGCACCCCGGCTTGCAGGACAATTTGTTCGGATACCCTCCGCTGGCGGTCGTCATCGCTGAAGTTGACGCCGGCACGCCCGCCGACCGCGCCGGGCTAAAGCCGGGCGACACCATCATCGCGATGAACGGCAAGCCCGTCGTCACCTGGCCACAGTTGGTCGAAGGCGTCCATCAATCCGGCGGACACGAAATTCAATTCCAGGTCCGTCGCGACGGCCAACACCTCGAATTGGATATCACGCCCATGCAGGGAACCGACCTTGAAGGCCAACCGGTCTGGCAAGTCGGCGTGCTGCCCAACACCGATGAAGACTACGAGCGTCAATCATTTGTCGAAGCCGGCAAAGACGCCGCTGCTTCCACCATTTCCGGCATCCGCCAGATCGGTCAAGTTCTCGTCGGCCTCTTCAGCGGCAAAGTTTCGATCCGTCAGCTAGCCGGCCCGGTTGGCATCGCGCGCATTTCCGGCGAAGCCGCCAAGCGTGGCCTACCGACTCTGCTCGAGTTCATGGCCGTAATCAGCCTCAACCTCGGCCTGTTGAATCTTCTACCTATCCCAATTCTTGATGGCGGTCACATCCTGCTGCTAGCCATCGAAGGCATTCTTCGCCGCGACCTGAGCATCGCCGTAAAAGAGCGCTTCGTCCAAGTGGGCCTGGTCTTCCTGCTAGGCATTTTCGCCTTCGTAATGTACAGCGACATCCTAAAAGCAGTGCAAAGCCACCGGTGATTGAAACTGCCAGTGCCGCGATTCGGTTTTCGTGGCACAGCCGCTCATGGGAGCCTCGTCATCCTGAACGAAGCGAAGGATCTCTCTTCGCGGTTGCGTTTGATTTCGCAGCGTGAGCCATTCTGGCGTTTCTGGGCTCTGAGGTCATGATGACGAAAATCTTGCTGGCGCTCCTTCTGTTAGCCCTTCCGACGTTCGCGCAGGATTCCGGTGCGGCCGCTCTGGCCGCTGCGGGATGTGGCGCGCCCGAAACCGAGTTCAACGTAAAGCTGGACAAGAAAAGCCATCCGCTTCCCCAGCCGGAACCGGGGAAGGCCACGGTCGTGGTTATCCTCCAGGCTGGTGGCGTTTGCGTTGGCTGCATCATCGTAAAGGCCGGAATTGATGGCTCGTGGGTCGGCGCGATGGAGCGTACTTCCTATTCTTTTTTCTCAGTCGCACCGGGGGATCATCGCGTCTGCGTCGCACAGCAATCGCGGCTCAAGGGGCGCTCCGAGACGGCCGGGGCGGCAAGTCTGACGGCGGAAGCAGGGAACGTCTACTACCTCCGCGTTTTCGGCATCAATAATAAAAAGCTGCTCCTGAAGCCCGTGGATCCTGCCGAAGGACCACTCCTCCTTAAATCGGCAGCCCTCAGCACCGCGACGCCGAAAAATCCATAGCGCTTCGGACGGGCAGCACAGCAATCTTGCCTGTGCTCTTCCTTTTGAATTTGTTTTCGAACTTGGGTTTGAAGCTGGTTTTGAATTCGGTTTTGAATTCGATTCTGACTTTTCGGGCGCGCCATCCGTCCTGTTTTTGTTTCATGGGAAGGGTGGGGGGTTGGACGCAGCACAATCCACCGTGCAAGACAGTGCGTCGCCGACTTGCCGTGGTCTTCGACTCGCAACTATCAACTTTCAACTATGAACTTTCGGCTCCTAATTGGCGCCCCACAACTCCGCCACTCGCTCCCTTGACCGCATTTGATATACTGTCCGCAGACACATGTCTGCCACTCCAGCACATCGCGTCTCCACCGGTGAACGCATCAATCACGAACTCCCCGGCCATCTCGAACGCGAGCTGGGCGCCCGCGGCATCCGCCTTACTCGCCAGCGCCGCGTTCTACTGCAGGTAATGGACACTGCCCGCCGCCACCTCGACGCCGACGAAATCCTGCAACGCGCCCAAAAAATCGACCCGCGCGTAACCCGCGTCACTGTCTATCGCACTCTCGATCTGCTCAAGCGCCACGGCCTGATCGACGAACTCGACCTGCTGCATCTTCGCGGCGATCGCCACTTCTACGAAAGTCACGGCCCGCGCGACCATATCCACGTGGCCTGCATTCGCTGTGGCAAAGTCCGCGAATTCGAGAGCGAACTTTACGAACAGTTAAAATCTCAAATTTCCCGCGACTGCGGCATAGAAATCACAGTGACCCGCACCGAAGTAGGCGGCCTCTGCGCCGAGTGCCGCAAACCTCGCTAACCCCGAACGATCTCGCGCGGCTAAATTCGGAAAGTCATACCAAGACTACTGGCGGGCCCACGAACCAAAGAAGAAATTCAAACTGAAGTTTTTCCCTGCAGAATCTCTAAGAAGTTTTCCGATCACGCTACTCGCATCGTCATCCTGAGCGAAGCGAAGGATCTCTCTTGCCTTTCTCTGCGTCCTCTCCGTCTGTGCGGTAAATCTTCCCCCTGTTCGCTATCGCAGTTGACTCTCAACTGTCGACTTTCAACTGCTCTAAAAAGGCATCACCCCATACTTCCCCTCAAACTCCGCCAAAGGCACCATATCAATTGCATCCCAAGGGCACCCTTCCAAAAAAGACCCATCCGGCCCCTTGCTGGTACAAAGCTTGCACCCGATGCACAAAAGCGGATCCACCAAAATCCTCCCAAACGGTGGATGGTCCGCATCCGGCACCCAGAACATGCAATCCGCCACCGGACAATACTCCACGCAAGCCGGCGACCCCGAGCACCCAGTACACATCTCGTTGATCACCGCCACGATATGAGGCTTGCGCTTGCGCTTGGTATTCGTCCCTTCGGAAATTGGCTCACACTTCTGAATCTCGCCGTTCACATAACGCGCCACTGCCGGGGTATATTCAGTCACGGTCGCTCCATATGAACCGCCGAACTCGCCACATTCTCACTGCACGGGGCAGGGAAGTCAACGCTTTGCTGGCACTTTGCTGACCTTACGAAAACGCCCCAATCACCGCCGCCGTGAACTCAGCCGTAGACGCCGTTCCCCCCACATCGCGCGTCAACAACTTGCCCTCGCGATACACCCGATGCAAAGCATCCTCAATTCTCTGCGCCGCCTCCATCTCATCCACATGCCGCAACATCAAAATCGCACTCATCAGGAGCGCCGTAGGATTCGCGATCCCCTTGCCAGCAATATCCGGCGCCGTCCCATGCACCGCCTCGAATATCGCGACGGTCTCCCCCATGTTCCCGCTCGGCACCACTCCCAATCCGCCGACTAACCCCGCTGCCAAATCACTCATAATGTCGCCATACAAATTCGTCAGCAAAAGCATGTCAAACTGATGCGGATTGATCACCATCTGCATGCAAGCATTATCAACAATCAATTCCTTGTACTCGATCTCCGGGTATTTTTCCGCCACCTTGCGCACCGAAGTCAGAAACAATCCATCCGACAACTTCATGATGTTCGCTTTATGAATCGCGTGAATCTTCTTCCTTCCATACTTCCGCGCATACTCAAACGCGAACTTCGCCACCCGCGTCGAAGCCTTTTCCGTGATAATTTTCAAGCTCTCCACCACGCCGGGAACCACAGTGTGCTCGAGCCCCGAATAAAGGTCCTCGGTGTTCTCGCGGACCAGCACAATATCCACGCCCAGATACCGCGACTGCACGCCCTCCAAATTCTTCACCGGCCGCAAATTCGCATACAAATCCAAAGCCTTCCGCAACCCCACATTAATGCTAGGCGGCCCACCAGCGACGGCTGTCGCGAGCGGCCCTTTGAGCGCCACCCGGTTCTTACGGATTGATTCCAAAACCCCCGAGTGCATGAAATCCTGCCCCCGCCGCTCGATCTCCGCCCGCGCCGGAATTTCCTCCCAAGTAATGTCCACGCCCGCCGCCCCGATAATCTGCTGCACCGCGTGCGACACTTCCAAACCAATCCCATCGCCAGGTATCAAAGTAATTGTATGTTTCATAGTGTCTTTTTATTTTAGGGGAATCGCCCAAGCTTGTACATGCAAGGCAAGTATCGCATCCCCGATTGATAATCAACTCCCGCGCGTAGATTCCAATCGGAATTCGTTTTCCGGACAAATCAGCTTTTCCGACTCACGTCACGCGCAATTGATCCGCCGCCTCCCCATCAGACTGCAGTCGCTTGAGCTTGCTGTTTTTCGATCCACGCCTCTTGTTCCAACCGCCCAGCTCCAGCGCCACCGCCGTGCAAGCACCTCGCAACTCGTCGGCCAGCCCGCGGTCGTCCAAAGTTCGCGCCACCACCATCCCACCGATGCACAAAGCCGCGATGCCCTCGGCGGTGACCCGCCGCCGGCGCCCGTTCTGAATCAAGCTCCGCTCCAGCACGCTCACCATCGCCTTGAAAACAGTTTCGAACGCAACCTTAGCCGACCTCCCGCTACGCGCCACATCCGTCGGCAACGCCACCATCGGACAAGAATTCTCCACATCCTCAAAATGCTGCCGCGACAAATACGCGCGCACCACCTGCGGCCCCACATCCGTAGACGACAGATCCACATGCACGCCTTCCCAGCAACTCTTCCACTCCGGATCCGTGAAGAAGCAGCCAAGCACTGCGGCATACAAATCGCTCTTGCTCCGGAAGTAACTGTAAAACCCGCCGTGCGTCAGCCCCGCGCCAGCCATGATTTGCTGCAGCGATACACTTTCGAATCCATGCAAGTTGAAAAGCCTGCGCGCGCTATCAATAATCAGTTTCTTCACTGCCGTCCGATGTCCGGCGGGGTAGGGCATAGCACCTCCTAATTCTTAACCAACCGAAGTATGCCTCGAACCGCGTCCACGTGCCCACTAAAACATTATGTTGAACATATTTTCCGCCGGTGTTGTCATACACCGGTACCCCAACCAGCAAGCTCACGAGCACTCAGGAGGATGACGATGAGCATTCGAACGAATAAGGCAGCCGTACCCGATGACCCAGCGCGCAGGCGAATCCTGGCCGGTGCCGCACTAGCCGTCGGCGGTCTTGTCCTTGGCAAATCAGAGGCTTACGCAAACGCCGATGACCCCATCTCCCACAGCGCCGAGTCCATTCACCAGGAAGTCGCCTTCACAGCCAGCCCGAAGCGCATCTACGAAGCTCTCACCGACGCCACAAAATTCCAGCGCGTCGTCGAACTCAGCAACGCCATGAAGATGCACATCCCCGCGGGAGCGCCAACGGCGCAGATCAGCACCGAAGTCGGCGGCGCCTTCTCCATGTTCGGCGGCATCATCGTCGGCCGGCACATCGAATTACTGCCCAACCAACGCATCGTCCAAGCCTGGCGCCCGGTCTACTGGAACCCTGGGGTCTATTCGATCGTGAAATTCGAACTCGCCGAAAGCAGCTCCGGCACCAGACTCACGCTCGACCACCGCGGCTTCCCCGACGGCGATGCGCAACACCTCCTCACCGGCTGGAACGAAAACTACTGGGAACCGCTCCGAAAATTCCTGGCCCAGCCATAGCGCACACGGCGCCCCACGCAGCATTAATCACGGAGCGTCCCGGATCTGCCACTCATGCTAATGTTGAACCGCGATCATGAACGAAAGCGGTCGGCGTATGCATTCGAATCAAGAACTGGAGCGCAGAGAATTTCTCGCTCTATTGGCGGTCCCGGCTTGCGCCGAGTTCGCCCGACGCTTCGCATTGCAGTCGGGGCAGGAAACCACCAAAGCCGACATAACGCTCCGTATCTCGCCAATCGAGCTCGAAGTCGGTCCGCGGAAAGTAATCAAGACCACCGCATACAATGGCTCCGCTCCCGGTCCCATCCTGCGCCTCCGTGAAGGCCAACCCGCCAGCGTCGAGGTGATAAACGACACCAAAATCCCCGAAATCGTTCATTGGCACGGCCTTTTCGTTCCTTCCGAGGTGGACGGCTCTGAAGAGGAAGGCACGCCAATAGTGCCTCCCGGCGGCACTCGGCGTTATTCTTTTGTGCCGCGCCCGGCAGGCACGCGCTGGTATCACACGCACATTCATGCTGGCCGGGATATGAACCGCTCCACGTACACGGGACAATTCGGTTTTCTCTACATCGAACCGAAAACCGATCCGGGCCGCTACGATGCCGAAGTTTTCCTCGCCCTCCACGGCTGGGCTCCTCATCTCAGCAGCCAGGGCGACGAGGGGAATCTCGAAGCGACGTATTCAGTTTATTCGATTAACAGCCACGCACTCGGATCAGGCGATCCGATCCGTGTCAAAGAAGGTCAGAAAGTACTTTTCCGAATCCTCAATGCCAGCGCCACCGAACAGCATCGCGTCGCCCTCCCCGGCCACAAATTCCAGATCGTCAGCCTGGACGGTAACCCTGTGCCAGTGCCACATGAAGTGGACGTAATCGAAATGGGGCCGGCGGAACGCGTGGACGCTCTGGTCACCATGAACAACCCCGGCGTGTGGATTTTCGGCGAAGCAAATAATCAAACACGAACGAACGGCCTCGGCATCATCGTGGAATATGCAAACCGCAGCGAAGCGCCGGAGTGGATCGCGCCGCCGAACATTGCCTGGGACTACACGATCTTCGGTCATACGGCGGAGACTCCCGAGCCCGCGGGAGGCGTCGTCCCGCTCGTCTTTCACAAGAAATTTGCCGGCAACCGCTGGGTGGACAACTGGACCATCAACGGGAAATCTTTCCCGAAGACCGATCCCATTCGCGTTCGCGCGAATAGTCGCTACCGCCTACGCTTCGATAATCAGAGCGACGAAGCCCATCCAGTGCACTTGCATCGGCACACGTTCGAGCTGACCAACTTCGCGGGCAAAGCAACGGCTGGCGTGCTCAAAGATGTTGTTGTCGTGCCTGCTAGAAAGCAAGTGGAGGTGGATTTTACGGCCGACAATCCAGGTCTCACGCTCTTCCATTGCCACCAGCAATTGCACATGGACTACGGTTTTATGACGATGGTGATGTACGAGACCTGAGGGACTTGGCCATGCAGGGCAACCCTCCGGATCCTGGTCCCAATACAAGGGTTACCGAATCACTCCCCCAAATCATTCGCAACCATCCCACACCCTCCGGAATCTGATATAATGCACTTGGAATTATGCCCCGGGGTTGTCCCGGACATTTTGTGGAGGAACCGAGAATGGTCCAGTTGACACCAGTAGCCATCACCAAAGTGAAGGAAATCCTGACGCAGCAAAATCCCTCCCCGACCGGCCTGCGCGTCGCCGTTGTGGGCGGCGGTTGCTCGGGTTTCAGCTATCACATGGCTTTCGAGAACCAGGTCAATCAGAATAGCGACAACGTCTATGAATTCGACGGCCTGAAAGTTCTCGTCGATCAGATGAGTGAAATGTATCTCGACGGTGTGCAGATTGATTACATCGAGACAGTCGAAGGTTCGGGCTTCAAGTTCAACAACCCGAACGTCAAGAGCACCTGCGGCTGCGGTAGCTCTTTCAGCGTTTAATCGCGCCAGCTTCGCCGCCAACTGCGCTCTGCCGAAACTGCGCTTGTGTATGTGCGGATACGCATAACTCCCGAAGGAAGATTCCTTCGGGAGTTTTTTTTGCCCACCCGCCTCGGTAGCCGTTGTGGTCAGTAGCGCCGAGATCTCGCTGGCTCGGTTGCCGTTGAATTTGTAGCGGCCGCCTGCTTTTTCTTTTTAGGCGGGGGAGTTTGACTTTGCTTTTGACTCTGCCTGTGAAGCGGCCGCTCCCGCCTTTTGGGACCGGGCAGCAGTTGCTGTTGCTTCGCTTTCGTATTAGCGCACTTCAGTGCGCCATCGGCAACGCACCTTGATCTCACAAACCGTTGACACCTTAATGTACCCGAGGACGATACACACCATGCGCACGCCGCTCCTCCATCGCCGCTAATGAAAATCGCCCTGGCCCAGTTCAACCCCACTGTCGGCGACTTTGAAGGCAATTCAAAACGCATCCTCGAACTAGCCGCCGAAGCCAAATCCCGCGGCGCCGAACTCGCCGTCTTCTCCGAACTCTGTGTCTGTGGCTATCCCCCGCAAGACCTAGTCGAGCGCCCTTCCTTCGTCGAACGCAATCAACAAGAACTCGTGCGCCTGGCCAAAGCCATCCCACTTCCATCGCTAGTAGGCTTCGTAGGCGATGCCATGGACAAAACCGGCAAGCCGGTAGCAAATTCTGCAGCCCTAATCGCCGACGGCAAAATTCTCTTCGAACAGCGCAAGATGCTGCTCCCCACCTACGACGTCTTCGATGAATCGCGCTACTTTCAACCCGCGACCAGCCAGCTAATTTTCCCCTTCAACGCCGAACAACTCGGCATCACCATCTGCGAAGATTGCTGGAACGACGAACGCTTCTGGCCCTACCGCCTCTACGACCGCGATCCCGTAGCAGAAATTGTCGGGAAGGGAAGTAGCCTGCTGCTGAATTTATCGTCTTCACCCTACACGATCGACAAACGCTCTCTCCGTCATGACATGCTGCAAACCATCGCGCGCGAACACCGCGTCCCCGTCGTCTATGTCAACCAGGTCGGCGGCAACGACAGCCTCATCTTCGACGGCTCAAGCGTAGCCTTCATGCCCGATGGCCGCGTCGCCGCCCGCGCCAAATCCTTCGAAGAAGACCTGGTGATTTTCGATAGCATCACAGGCGAGGGTGATATTCGCCCGCTAATCGAAGACGAACACGAAGCCGCCTTCGGTGCCCTGGTCATCGGTACGAGGGATTACGTCCGCAAATGCGGCTTCCGCAAAGTCGTCGTCGGACTCAGCGGCGGCATTGACTCGGCGCTCGTCTCCGCCATCGCCGTCGAAGCTCTCGGCGCGCCAAACGTGACAGGCGTTGCTATGCCCGGCCCCTATTCCTCCGAAGGTAGCTGTCGCGACGCACGAAAACTCGCCGAAAATCTTGGCATCGAGTTTCTAACACTGCCAATCACTGAAGCCTTTGCCACCTATCGCCAGACGCTCGCGGGAACGTTTGCAGGACTTCCAGAAGATGTCACCGAGGAAAATATTCAAGCTCGCATCCGCGGCAATTTCTTGATGGCGCTCTCCAATAAATTCGGCTCGCTCGTTCTCAGCACGGGAAACAAATCCGAAATGGCGGTTGGCTACTGCACTCTTTACGGCGACATGGCCGGCGGCCTGGCAGTAATTTCCGACGTACCAAAGACCTTGGTTTATCAACTCTCCAAATTCGTAAATCGCGAAAGGGAACTAATCCCTCGCGAAACGCTGCTCAAGCCGCCGTCCGCGGAGCTCCGCCCCAATCAGAAGGACCAGGATACCCTGCCGGACTATGCCATCCTCGACCGCATCCTGAAAGCCTACGTCGAAGACGTTCGCAGCCCCGAAGAGATTGCCGATCACTACGGTTTTCCGCTGGACCTCGTCCGTTCGGTCGCCCTTCGCGTTGACCAAAACGAATACAAACGCAAACAAGCCCCCCCAGGCCTAAAAGTCACCAGCAAAGCCTTCAGCGTAGGCCGCCGCTTTCCCCTAGCCCAAAAATTCTCAGTTTAAACGTGCCTCAAGCTGCGAATTCACTTCTTCGCCCGCGACCAAACAATTACAATCTCAACGTTTTGCACTCGCACTCTTGCGCACTACCAATGCGCGAAAATACTTGGAGCCGAAAGATGAATCGTTGGTCCTTAACACTCATCACACTCATAGTATTCACCGCACCAATCTGTGCGACCGCGCAATCCGCAGCGTCAGTAAATATCGCGCCCGCCGAAGAAGCCCAAATTCTGAAAAATACCGAGTCCTTCGTCCGTGAACTCTTCGCCTGGGGCCCCGACTTCAAAGTAAAGACCGGTCCGCTAGCCCCCTCACCTTCCTCCTATTTCTACACAATCCCCATCGAAGTCACCGTCAACGGGCAAACCGACAAAGGCTCCGTCTTCGTCAGCAAAGACGGCAAAACTTTCTTCCGCGGCGAAATGTTCAACATCGATTCGAACCCCTTCGCCGACAATCTCTCGAAGCTCCACACGGAAGGTAACCCGTCAGTCGGCCCCGCCGACGCGCGCGTAACAGTTGTTATTTTCAGCGACTTCCAATGCCCGCATTGCCGGCAACTAGCCAGCATCCTGACCACGGTAATCCCTCAATATCCTCAAGTCCGCTTTGTGTACAAAGATTTCCCGCTAACCCAGGTTCACCCATGGGCCGAAAGCGCCGCCATAGGAGCGCGCTGTGCCTTCATGCAATCGCCGAAAGCCTACGCTCAAATCCAGGAACAGCTTTTCGCCGAGCAAGACCTGATCTCAGCCGAAAATATCTGGGACAAACTCACCTCGTACGCTCAGCAAGCAGGCCTGGACCCTGATGCCTTCAAATCCTGCATGTCCTCGCCCGAAGCCAAAGCGGTCGTGGACGCCAGCCACCAGGAAGGCGAAGCGCTGAGCATCGGCAGCACCCCCACAGTTTTCGTAAATGGCCATCCTCTGACAGGCGTTGACAAGGCCACTCTGGAGCAATACATAAAGTACGGACTCTCCGCGGCATCTACCACAACCCACCACTAGTTCATCCAAAAAAAGAGCTCACGCCGAGCAACTAAGCCCCGAGCGATGCAAGTTCGCCTCGCGCGGCGAACTGCAGCTAACAGCATCCCAAGAATGTCATAAATCCACCGGGGGAAACTGCAGCGATGCGTGCGCCGCAACCGACAAGCTGTAGGCGGCTGTAGCACTGATGCGCCCCGCAAGTATCATCGTCGCGGCGCGACCCCAGGATGCTCATCGTACAACCTCAGGAAACGGACCGCCCTCCACCCCCACCAGCATCCAACCTACGGCTAACACTCGAATTGCCCGGCCCCGATGACGGTCGCGGCTCGAATCAATCTATGCATAACATAATACCCATTCTCGGAAGTCAATAGGAAGCTGATTGTGGTTGGGGAAAGGGGCCGCGGTGGACGATAAGGTCGGGGCCTAGCATGGTCAGGGTGTGCAGAGGCGGGTTGATTCAGATAGCTGGGGCAAATCGTATTGTGGTGAAGGCGGTGGTGGAGTGGTATCCGACCGCTGTGATCGTCGATCGGACTAAACCGGGAGGAGGGATGCGCAAAGACCAACTGTCGCGATCATCCACTGCACTCGAACGCGTGGGATGAACGAAGGCCCAGTCTCGGGGTCGCGCTCACTGCATTCGAACCGGGTCCTCGCGTGGCGAACTAGCGGCGCTGTCATCGGGAACTGGCGCGGAACCGCGAGGGGTTGCGTGAGGTGCTGGAACGCTGTAATGACCTGGAGGTTTGTGATGCGTGGAGGCTTCGGAGTTAAGGCCTCGTCGAGCTGACGAATGCTTCAACGGCGTCGGCCGGCTAAACTGGCCCGATATGGTCGAAGTCTAGCCGCAATCAAAACCCAGGAATTTTACGTTTGCCCTCGGCTCGGCCAATTCCTAAATCGCCTTGGACGAATATCCGATCCACAGCACCACAGTCGACCATCTTGCTACGCAGCGGTGATCGATGCCTTGGACGGGATTAACGCGCCTGAACTTCGGTTGCGGGTAGCGGATACGATTCGCGGGGGGACGTTTCCTTGGCGCGCGCGCTCCACGGGTGGTTGTGACTAGCGGCGGTTGGCGGGTCGGGACGGAGGGCACAATTCGGTGGGGCTCTTGTTGGAGTTCATTCAGTTTGAAGGCAGCTCCCGGCGGTGATGGAACGCAATTCCCTGCCGTAACGACGCAGACTTGTGGGACGGGAGCGGGATTACTGCGTGCGCGGCGTTGATGCAGATCGGATGCGGAGTCGAGGGTTCGCGACTGCGCGGAACGGCTAATCGGTGGGAATTGGAGTTAGGCACGCTGCGCGGCTGGCGACTCACGGGTCTATTTGCTGCATCACCTATGCAGTTGGTGCCGCGGTGTTGCCCCGGAAACTTCGGGGAGTTTGGATCTTGGTGGCAGGGCGCGTTTTGGGGCGGGCTTTAGCGGCAGTGGCCGGTGCCACAGAGTGCGACTGATCCGTCCGCGGCGCCTACCACGAACCAGAGCGCGTTGCGGTGGAGGCGTTGTCTGAACGTGCCGCCCTTGACGGCGGCGACGGCGGCGTCGCGTTCTTTGGTGACGGCGGCTAGCTTCGCGCCGTTGTCCGTGGAGTCTTGCTTGGCTGCGGCTAGTTGGGCTTGGCAGGAGCGGCAATCGCGGACGAAATCGAAGAGTGGCTTTGGATCGGTGGCGGGAATTTGCGCGGTGGGAGCATCGGGGTGGTCCTGCGAATTGGCGGGCGTGGCGGTAGCGGGGAATTCAAGGCCGGGTGCGGAGTTTGTTGACGTCGTAGAGGAGGATGACGGAGCAGGCTGTGCGCAGCCTTTCGCGGCGTAGGGGGAGTTTTCAGAGCGCGCGGTTCCCTGCTGGACCGTTCCCTGCTGTGTTAGGAGCGCCGCGCCCTGCGGCGATGCGGGAGTGATGGGTTGAGGAAGGGCGAGAAATTTCGGCAGCGCGCTGAGGATTTGCGCGGGGGTTTGCGTTTGCCGCTTCAGCGCTGCGATCTGCGCAAGAGTATCTTTCAGCGTGGACGCGCGATCTTGTTCGCGCAGGTTCGCCGCATCGAGGGCTTGTTTCTGCGTTGCGAGCGTAGCTTTGCGGCGCAGGCGATCGTCGTGCTCGGTGAGCCAGGCAGTGAAGGCCATGGCGCTCAGCAGGATTGCGAACAGAATGCCGGAGATTTCTAGTGTGTTGCGCATTGGGCGATTCGTTACCGGTGGTTGGTGTTTCGCAAGGTGCGAAAACTGCGGTAAGAGCCGTTAAGTCGACCGATTAGAACGTGCGTGTGGGTTGACCGCGATGGACTTGCGGGCATTTCGAATCGCGGCACTGCCGATTAGAATCTGTGTATTCACCTTCGTAAGCCTTTCGTCACTGCCCTTTACTTGTACCTTCGTCCAGTTGTTCGTGGCAGGCCTCGGCGTGCATCATATCTGCAGGAATTCAGCCCCTCTCGGCAACGCTATAGACGCTTGTTTGCGACTCACCCGAACACTTGGAGAAAACGAATGCGACGCGCTTTGCTCGGTCTCGTTCTAGCGCTCATCGTTGTGCACGTGGGCTGCACCGGAACGACCAAATCAGTTGGCGGCGCGACACCGCCGGCGCAGATCACCGTGAGCGTGACGCCGACCGCTGCAAACGTGCGTGCCGGGGCCGGGCAGCCATTCACAGCGACCATTACCGGGACTACGAATCGGGGTGTGACGTGGTACGTGAATGGGATTGTGGGAGGAAGCGCGACCGTAGGATTAATCACCGACACCGGTGTATACACTGCTCCTGCGATTCTGACGGACCCAAACACAATCACGATTAGCGCGACGTCGGTGGCGGACTCCGGGGCGAGCGGTACGAGCGACGTGACGTTGTGGAACGCGACGCCTGTGCTAAGCGGCGCAACACCTTCCACTTTTACGGCGGGCGCATACACGCTCACGCTGACGGGCAGCAAATTCGTCAGTGGCGCGCAAGTGCTGTTTGGCGGCGCGGCAGTGACGACCAGCTATATATCGGCGACTCAACTCACGGCTACGGGTTCGGCGCCCTCGGCGGGAATTTTTGGCGTCAGCGTGAGCAATCCAAATCCGGGCAGCAGCACTTCCGGCGCGATCAACGTGACAGTAACTTCGCAATCGGGAGGGAATCCGCCGCCGAGCGCGTGCAGCGTGATGAGCGTGGGCCAGGGCGGCAGCCTTAATGGGTTCGTGCCCTTCCCTTCGGACAATCTGTGGAATCAAAACATCGCGAGCGCGCCCGTGGATCCGAATTCCGCCGCGATTATCAATTACATCGGAGCGAGCGATCCAGTGCACCCGGATTTTGGCTCGGGCGAGTACAACGGCTCGAGCATTGGGATACCGTACGTCGTGGTGGATTCGCCGCAAGTGCCGGTCGCGATTAATTTCACGGCGTATGGCAGCGAGAGCGATCCGGGGCCGATGCCTGTGCCGGCGAGCGCGCCGATTGAGGGTTATCCGAACCCTGGCAGCGGCGATCGCCACGTGCTCGTGCTAGATAACACCAATTGCTGGTTATACGAGCTGTACAGTTCTTATCCGCAGACGGACGGCAGTTGGAATGCGGCTTCAGCGGCGGTGTGGGATTTGCTGAACGACGAGCAGCGGCCGCTGACGTGGACTTCAGCTGATGCTGCGGGGCTATCGGTCTTTGCTGGTCTGGCGCGCTACGACGAAGTGGCTAGCGGCACGATCAAGCACGCGTTGCGTTTCACGTTACAGAATAGCCGAGCTGCTTTTGTGCCGCCGGCATCGCATTGGGCTGCGACTACTTCGAACGCGAATGCCGCGCCGATGGGCATGCGCTTACGGTTGAAGTCCAGTTTCGATATTTCGGGGTTCTCTGCGACCAACCAGGTGATCCTGACGGCGTTGCAGCAGTACGGCATGATTATGGCGGACAACGGGTCGAACATGTACATCAGCGGCGCGCCGGACGATCGCTGGGACAACGACGACTTGCACAATTTGGATCAGGTGACGGCGGCGGATTTTGAAGTGGTGCAGATGAATGCGATTTACACGCAGTCTAATCTGCCTGTTGGTGTGGCGCCGACTCTCACGAACTTTACGGCTAGTCCTACGACCGTTTCGGCGGGTGCGAACGTGACGCTGTCATGGAGCGTGACGGGCGCTTCGTACTTCGATGTGACGCCGCAAGTCGGGGCGGTGCGCGGCAACAGCGTTGTGGTGACGCCGTCGCAAACTACGACCTATACGCTGAACGCCACGAATGAGTTTGGACGCAGCACCTCTACCGTCACCGTCACCGTGCAGTGATGTCCCGCATCGAGCAGCGGCGGCCCGGTTTGCGGCCTTTTCCTGAGCGCGTTAAGAGCGGTATTCGATGCGCCGAGGCTCTGCTAAGTGATTGCCGACTGCTGTTGCGGAGTGTAGTGAGCAGGCTTTGAATAGTGGGCATTAGCAGGGAGCGGTCTTGGGCGTCACACTGGCCCTCCTGCGAAATCATTTGGTTCTGCTGCGCGACTTGCTGGTCGGTGAGGTTAGGCGTGGTTTGCTGTGCGCCGCGGGACATGGGATGCCTCCGAGAAATTATTTTTGTGGATGGTGAAACGTTTCGAAGCGGAACCGCACTATTGGGCAATGGATTTGTGATGCGTTCCAGTTAGGCCGGGCCCGGCACAATTTTATTTGTGAGCGAAGACGGACGTCAGTATGGGGCGGTTCGCTATTTCTGAACTGCGCGCAGGCGGAAGCAACAGGGCGTCCGCGCGTCGTCGCCGATCCAGCCCAGGCTCGTGAGCCTGCGGCCAAAACCTTCCGCGATCGGCGACCGGAGCCATGCGTGTGCGTCGTCCAGGCCGCGCGCCAGCAGCTCTTGTTCACCGGCTTGGTGCAGAGCTAGCAATTGCAAGTAACGTTCTTGCGGATTCCCCGCCCCTGCCGCTTTTTCGCCATTACGGTTCAGCAGCGGATGACATTGCGCCAGCGCTTCGGCTGCGTCGAATGTCGTCGCTCCGGCCGCGACGCCGTAGGCCGCGAGGGCTTGTTCGACTGCCGGCGAGATTGGGCGTTGCGCCAGAGGATGCGGCAGCGACTGGAAATCTGGGCCACCTTCGAGCGTTAGGTGGGCGCCTTCGTCGGCTTCGATCACGTGTCCCAGCGGCCTCTCGCCGTCCTGTGTGGTCGCGTGAGGGCCTTCAGACAGCCGCTACAAAAGGTTGCGGTTCGCTGTTATGATGTTCAATTCGTGACGCAACCCGAAAGCCTGCAGTTGAATCCTAAGCGTCGAAGTTCTGGCCAAAGTCCAAGAGGGGGAACCTGGTGCGGTTACTGAGAATTCTCTGTGTGCTGATGGTGATCGGTTTCGCGGCGCTTGCGCTGGGTATGGCGCTCAGCGATCCCGCAAATCGTTCGCACGCGCAAAACCAGATCGAGATTCAGGCAAACCCCGCGGCGGGCACAAGGTCCGCCTCAGCAAGTACAGCACCAGCCGCCGGACCGGTGTCGTCCAGCGGCGCGCCCGCAATCCTGGTGGCATCGAATGTCGGCATTCGGACCTTGGCCGTAGCATTGCTGGCTTCTGAGACGGCGCTCACGAGCTACTCGGCGGCGTCATCCACGCAGTTGTATCTCGCTTCCATTGACCGTCCGGACCAGATATTTTCCTACGCCGTTCGCGCAACACCGAATATTGCGCCGGCCAACGCAGCGAAACTGTTCGCTACCGTTGCAGCAGGAGTGGGCACTGTCGGATCGATCGGTGATGGCGGCGCGGCCAGTAACGCGCAGCTGGATCTCTCTTTGAATGACTTCACGATGCGCAGTGAAGTCGCAGTAGCTCCGGACGGCACGCTCTTCATAGCCGACACTGGCAACGCCACGATCCGCACCATTGCGGGAGCTGCGACCAGCGAGCCGTCAATCATACGCAGCGTCGCGGGACGCTGGGCGCCGCGGCAGAATGTGGAACTCAGCGAGCCGTTCGGCGTGGCCCTGGATCGCACTGGGAATCTATATATCGCCGACCATGGCGCGAACGCGGTTGTTGAACTCTTCGGCGCCGCTTCCCCCAAGGCCGGCCAACTGGAAGTCCTGGCGCACATGGTTTCCCCCGCGGCCGTTGCCGTGACGCTCGACGGCAGCACCGTTTTAGCTGCTTCGCCGGACACCGGCCTGATCGTAGCAATCAACACGCAAACGCATGCGTTGCGCAGTGCGGGTGTATCTCCAGCGCCGCTGTTTGCGAACGCGCTCGCAAATTCGAATGGCGCGCACATCATTCCCCAGGGACTGGCGGTGGACGGAGGAGGAAACTTATTCATCGCCTACACCGCGGCCGGCGGCAATTTCGACCAGATTTTGCGTCTCGATGCACTTTCATCGAAGCTCACGGTCGCGGCGCGCGGCCTCAGCGCCCCCGGCAATATTTCCTTCGACGCGCAGGGCGACTTGTTCGTCGCCAACCAGGGCATGCGTCAAATCCTGGAGTTCAAAGCGATGGGAGTTCCGGCTACTGGCGTAACGCTGGTCCCGCCGACGGCGTGTCTCACGGCGCCCACGGTATTTTGCGACCAGCTCGTCGGCGGCACGAGCCCGACGCTCGCTTACGAGCTTTTCAATAACAACAGCAGCGCAATTACCGGAATCACCGCTGCATTCACGGCCGGCAACACGAGCGACTTCACGATTTCGAATACTTCCTGTGCTGCGTCGCTAGCAGCGAACAGCAGCTGCGCGTATAACGTGGCATTCACGCCCGCGGCGAACGCCACCAGCGCTTGCGCGGGCGGCGCTGCCGCCAATACTCGTTGCGCAACTCTAACGGTGAATTATTCCGGCGCCACTGCGCCGCTCTCCGCGGAAGCCAGTGGCGTCGCCGATGACTTCGAAATTACGTGTATGACCACCAGTACGTTCACTTGCCCGCCGCCATCGAACGGTGCTCCGTATCAAATCACGATCGATCAGGGCTACGCAGCCACGTTTCAGCTGCAGATCGTGCCGGACGACACATTCAGCGGTACTGTGACGCTGAACTGTCCGACAATTCTTCCATCCGCGCCGGCAGGGAGTGCAGGAAATCCCACGCTCTGCGGCATTTCAGCGGGCACCAGCGTCAGCCTGCCGCTAGCCAACACAATCACAGTGCCGGTGACCGCAGGAACTGCGGTGCCTTTCAACGTCACGTTTCAAACTACCACGACGGCTGGTAAGCAGTTCACGGCCCCGACGACGACCGGAGCGAGACGCCTGGGCGCTGTCATTGGAAACTTCGCCCCGCGCTCCGGCGGTTCCGGCGGTGCGCAGAATCAAACGGCACGCGCGTTGGCGGTGGCTTTCTTACTGGCTGGCATGTTTACGCAGATGGTTTGGCTCGTCCGTCAGAAGCGCTTGCCGCGCATTGCCCTGGTTTTCGTGCTCGGATTTTCAACGGCGATTTGCGCTGCATTAGGCGGATGCCACCACACCAGCTCAACCGCGAGCGTCATCCCCTACACTCCAACGGGTACCTACACGCTGACAGTGCACGGTTTTGTGCAAAATGCCTCGCGTGGTTTCACGATGACTCTCGTCGTCGACGATTAGGGCGCCGTAACTTCGCGGCAGGCCGCCGTATGGTGCGAAGCGGTCTGGCACGAGGGTTCACTTGAATCTACAAGTACACGACGCCTCGCCGGTATCCATAGGGCTTTCGTCGCCGCCCACTCGCTTGTTCCGGTTGCACATAACGATCGATCAGGTTTTCGATGCCGGTTTGCGCGCCGCCCAGCAGATCCACGGCAAGAGCGCGCGCTCCGCGTGGGAGCGCGCTGCCAGCGCGGCTGTGGCGTGCCCCAGCGCATCGGTGGCAGAGCGGATCTGCCCCGGGTCAGTAGCTAGCGTGAAGGTTGCAAACACCTTTTCCTAGCGGACACGCACCATGATGGACTGTGTGGCGCCGATCCGGTTGATTTGTCTTCTCGCCATTCCCACAGCCGCATGTACATGCTTGGCTGCAAATTCAGCATGCTGCCGCCGCTGGTAAATTTCTCGATAGGCACGAAAGCGTCGCAACTGTCCGCCGTGGCTCGTTCCCACAAGACTTGCGGCATCAGGCAATCCGTAGGCAGCTGCGGGCTGGAGACGTCGCTGATTTCCGTGTTCGTCACGCCCGTGCTGCCGACCAAGTCCAGCGCAATGTCCTGCTGCTCCATCAGCACGCTGACGCCGTTTTCCGCAAGCTCGCGTTGCAAACCGCGATACGCCGAGTTCAGGAGCTGCATCAGCAGCGTGTCGGTGAACACCGCGCCCGCCGTGTCGTCCACCAGCGCCCGCGCCTGCGTCAGTGCATCCTCCGCTTGCGGATACGCCGTTGTCGGTAGTACGGGCATGGTTCCTCTGGTGTGTTAACACGCAGGTTCCGAACTCTGGGTTTTGCGTTAGGATGTTTTACAGCGCATCGAGCACACGGGCAGAAAAGGAGCAACCATGGCAGTCGCAGACAAACGCCAGTACATTCCACCGCCCGGCGGCGCGGGTAATCTGCCATTCAGCAACGCAGTCATCGCCGGTAACACGATTTATCTTGCTGGCCATATCGGATTCGATCCGGTCACGAGGAAAGTGCCGGAAGATGTCGAACAGGAGGCGCGTCTGATGCTGGACGCGCTGCGCGACACGCTCACCCGCTGCGGCTTGACCATGCAGGATGTGGTTTCGCTGACTGTGTATTGTTCCGACGTATCGCTCTTTGACCGCTTCAACGCCGTCTACCGCGCGTATCTGCGCGCGCCGTTCCCGGCCCGCGCGTTCATCGGCTCGGGCCCATTGCTTTTCGGTGCGCGCTTTGAAATTCAGGGCATCGCCATCAAGCCGGATGCCTGAGGCGCGCTAATCGGTCTTCAACACGGGAGCCTCTTTTTGCGGGAAAGGAATTTTGGCGGCCGCTCAATCCACCAGGCCGGCCAGTTCGACGGCATCGTTGGTAGTCGAATCCGAAATCACCAGTTGCGCCCGTCCCCACTCGTGTGTGGTACCGGCGGGAATTGTGATGTGGTGCGTCGCCGTGAGAGTTCCGCTTAATCCGCGCGCGTCGCAGAGGCTGGAGGTGGCCGCGGCTGACGTCAAGCAGGCGTTGATTCGCAGCCCGGCGTCCGCGCCCCTGAACCGCTCCGCCTTTTGCACGCCGTTCAGCGCGTTCACCGCCGCCTTCTAACTTTTGCGGCACGTACCTGCTTTGCCATCGCGTTCCGTCCTTTCGCCTAAAGCCCGCTAACGCAGGATGCTGCTTCGTTCGGTGCTCGGATTCTAATTCCAACTCGCCATCTTCTGCCATGCTTGGGCGCTCTAGTCTACGAATGTTAACAATTGATGAAAAAGACTTCCCGCGCCTCCGGTGTCTCGAGGGCGGAGCACGACCGGTACCGCCTATGCCGCCTTGTGCCGACGATTAGTCGAGCTGCTCTAACCCACATTGAATCAAAGCCGTACACGGGGAATAGTGCGATAGACCGCTTCCTAGATTTGCGATCGAGGCAGTACTCCCCCTGCTGAGAGATTGGCACAGGCCTTGCAATGTACCCACCGGCGCAGGCTCCCAACTCCGTCGCTTGGGGCCATGGGGCACAAGTCAAAGAGGCCAAATGAGTAAGTTAAACGCAACGCAACTGCAAAACCGAACGACGCTGTACGCCAGAGTGTTCGCGCTGGCTTTGCTGGCCTTCGCCGTTGCCACGCTACCGTCTGTGGTACGTGCGGACTCCAGCGACGCCTATCAGATTAGCGGCACTACGGCGTCTGGCGGTACGATCTCCGGAACGCTGGATTTCAGCTACAACTCGAACACCAAGCAGACGCTGTTGATCAATTCCAATTTTACGGTGGATGGCAAATCCTATTCCTGCGATGGCCTAACTGGTGGAAATCAGTGCATCGTGTTCGATCCTTTCGGCACGGAGTATTTTGGGGTGATTTCCGGCACCACCTTCACCAATCTCGAATGGAACGGCTTCAACTTGGCCGGTATCTTTTGGTCGACTTTCAATTTGATCGGCGGCTACGTCGAGCCATTGGGCGGCGGAACTTGGGATTACGTTACCGGTGGCACCGCGACGATCATTCCAACCCCCGAGCCTTCGGCGATGTTGCTGCTCGGTGCGGGCCTCTTGGGTCTGGTCGCACTGTCTCGGCGCCGATTGAATTTCGATTCGATCGCATCAGCTGGCCGATAACCTCATCAGGAGAGGCAGTCCTGCGGGACTGCCTCTTTTCGTTTAGTCATTAAGCAGCCAGGCTCGATGCCGTAAATCGTTGCGTTGGCGCGGCTTCACACCCTACTTTTTCTTATCCGCGCTGTCTGACCCGCTTCGCCTCTCGTCGGTTGTTGTCACACGCGGTCCCAAACCGTACTGAGCAGCTTTTTCCTTGTCCAAAATCGCTCTGCGGTGCCGGCAAACCGCGACTCCTGGTTTCACTTTTTCACCGCAAGCCGGTCAGCCCGTCGTGCACGATCAAGTCATTCACGGATGTTCCCGTGGGCAGCGCGTCCGCCTGGATCAGCGAATCGAACGGGTCCACCAGCAATACGTTGGCCGATCCGCGGTTGGTCGTAAGCGTCGGGTCGTACACCTGCACCGTCTGGTTGTAGTAGAAGAGCTGTGCACCCGGCGGCTTGGCCATGCCAAATTAAGCTGCAACCCCCGACGGCAATCCTGTCGTCGTGATCGAGCCGATCATTCCAAACACTCCATTTCCGTTCGTTTGCATCGCCTTGTCGAGAAACGATCGGGATTGCGTCATCGCGTTTTTCACTTCACGCTTGGCGGTGTTCTCGATGGCCCTCTCGGGAGCATTGGAAGCAAACTCCACCAGCTTGGTGATTTCCACCGCATGCGGGAAAAATACCGGCGTCACCTGCGCGACGTCGTAAACGGTTCCCGACCCGCGCCCCAGATCCCCGCCGTCCATGTTAGCCAGTCCGGCCTTGCCTCCTGGACGGATCTGCGACGGCAAAAGCATGTTTGGTGAGCTGACGCGTTCCGCGTCACCTCGCTGCTGAATCATCGTCAGCAGAATGTCGTCGCGCTCGTACAGCAGCAAAAGCTTGTCGCGAACTTTCTCCAGTTGTAAGGCAACCGATTGTGCATTCTGCATCTGAGTCACGATCTGAATTTCTCGCTGGGACTGGATTTCATGCTGCGCGTCGAATCATTGCCGCGCTGTCTTTCCTGTCCGCCTAGACAAACGGCGTCTTGCCGTCATGCGAAACTGCGATGGGTGTCCTCTTCGGACGCGAACATTGAAACAGAGAACCTGGCATTCGGCCATCGACTGAAATTCACCTGACTGTAATTCAGCATCAACCACTGTCTTGCAACCTGTCCCGGAACAGTCCGCCGCCCCGGTCTCATGCTGGACCTCGGTACAGTTGAGCTGTTTCTCGTAATCGCCCATCATCGAGTGGCTAGCGAGTGCGGCGGAGATAGATAACAGAGTACGGAGTCGATTCCGAATCGAAGCGGGCTTGCGCGTATTCCCCCCTCTACGCGCTGAGCGCGCGGAACTTCACAATGGGGGAATTCCGAATGAACGTTCGTAAATTGTGTTTTGTAGGTGTGTATCTGCTCGGCGCGGCGCTCATGGGGCGGCCCGCACGTTCGCAAACAACTTCAACAAGCTGCACGGCAAGCCAGCAAGCCGCCGTGGAATGTTTCGTAGCCAACGCCGTGGCTACAGATTTAACAAAACCCCGATACGGAATGACCTTGGCACAGTTCGAGTCCTACGGCGTCGCCATCTCGCAGATCCTGCAAACGCATCACACGTACCTGGTGCTTGTCGGCGTATCCAGCGCCGTCGCTGACGCCATGCCGCCCACGAACGCCGACGGCTCATCCAATCTGGCAGCACAAGAGAATGCAGTCACGCAAACCGTCGCCGCAGCGAACCACTTGGGACTTGCGTCGCTGCCTACGGGTACGACTCTGGCTGATCTCGAGCATTTCTCGCTGGACATCACCAACGCCATGAACGACAACAACGGCGTTCTGGAATTGCTCACTCCTGGCATTTCCCTGCGCATCATTGACTCTTACATCGTCACCGCGACCACCGACGGCACCGTAAATTGGAGCGAAGTAAACACTAAGCTTTCCGCTGCTGTCGCCAGTTACATCAGCTCGGGCCTGATGAAAGTTCCGAGCGGGATGACGGCGACGCAAGTGAGTTCGTTCGCCAATGAGCTGGCTCAGGTCATTTACAACTACAAGATCGCGACCCATCGCACGGCGTTGAGCGCGAATTAACCGCGCGCACGGCCACAGCCTGGGATCTATGTTGGCGTTTGACGGTGCGCATCGAAAAGCACTAACAGCCGACCGCGTAAGCCCTCTCCCCGAGGAAGCTCGCGGAGATCCTCTCGTTCGGGACTGCCGCTCTTCGCGGAGACATCTGTTCCTGTCCTGCGGGGTCATTTGCCTCCGGTCATCTTCTCGACTCCGGGCCAGTTGCGCCGCTTGGTCTGGCGCGTAGTCAATCCGAGACTTCAAGCCAGGATGCCTTTCGTCGTCTCGCTAGCGGTCACTGGCCGAGCGGGCGCACCTCGCGCGGAAATACCATCCACGGTTGATCGGAGAACCATCATGCGAACTTTTGTGCCAAGGATCACCCTGCTTGTCTTCGGGCTCGCGGTCGCGGCGGCGCTGGCACCTCAAGTGCGCGCGCAAACGACCACGTCGCCCAACTGCACCGCCAGCTCAGACGCCGCGGTGCAACGTTTCGTGGGCAACGCTGTCACCACAGACCTCAACCAGCCTCGCTAGGGCATGACGCTCGCGCAGTTTCAAGATTACGGCGTCGCAATCACGAAAATTCTGCAGACAGATCAGACCTATTTGGTCTTGGTGGGCCTATCCAGCGCGATAGCCGACGCCCTGCGCTCCCGAATCTCGCGCTTCACTCATCGAGTCGCGGCGACTGGTCCGGTGCTGCATTTGCGCTAACAAGCCGAGTATTTTGTCATCGCTGGAATTTCGATTGAATTCTGCAGGTGAAGTAATAGTGTCGGATGCCATGCCGTGACGCCCTCCCTCTGGCTCCGAAGGTGTGCCAACCTGCACCTGCTGAGGCGATGCCGCAGGCGCTGTATGCTATTGCAGCTAAATAACTTAGGAAGTCAGAGGGCCAGTTTTCCCATTAGTTTTCCACAATGAAACCACAGTACTATTCCCGTTGCGGCACTGCTCTTGTACATCTACCTACAGCGGGGGAACTGTACGTTGGTCCAGGAAGACGCGACAGGCCCTGCAAACTACTGAGGTATTACTGATGAGCACTCCGCCGATCGCCTCCGCAGAAGCGAACATAAAGTCTGGAGCGTCCAGCTTGCCCGCGGGAATTGAACGCCGCCGCCGCAAGCGCGCGAAAATCACCGCGCAAGTTCACATGCGCGGCGTGAATACTCCCGAGCCCTTCGAAGAGATCTGTAAAAGCGTAGATGTATCGCGCGACGGCTTGCTCGTAACCACCGCGCGCGCCGGATATTGGAAAGGGCAGCGACTCGAGGTCACGTTTCCGTATTCCACGGCCGCAGCCGCGCTGAATTCCGCGCAGCCCGCTGAAATAGTGCGCGTGTCCGAACAGGACGGCCGCTACGCCGTGGCGTTGCAATTCATCAACACCAAGTCCGACTCTGCGGCGAAGGAAGCCGCGAAAGTGGATCCTTCAGTCGCCGGCGTCGCGGCGCATCCCGCTGCTTCGCACACCAAACAGCAATCGGTCGTGCTCGCCGTCGAATCCGATCCCAAGACCGCCGAAATCATGCGGAGCATTCTTTCAAATGACGGTTACACCGTCATCATCGTCCCTACCGCGAAACAAGCCTTGGACATTCTGCGCAACACGGTGCCGGCCGTGTTCCTTGCTGAAGTAGAAGGTACGGACATGAGCGGCCACGATCTCTGCCTGATCATTAAGCGCAACGATCGCTTGCAGCGCGTGCCGGTCATTCTGCTTACAAAATCAGCGCAGCCCGCCGACTACTCCGCCAGCCACCAGCTCGGCGCCGTCGTCTGCATGGCCAAGCCCTTCAAACCAGAACGCCTGCTCCACGTAGTGCGCCTGGTCGCTCCGCCGCCAACAGCCCGCAGCGCCTACGGCGCCTCCCGCTATTCCAGCGGCTCCATCGAACGCGCCATCTAGCTTTCGCAGCCATGCCGTTACCTGCGCCTGCCGGCGCTCACTTGTGCCGGCACGGGCGCAGCCGCCGCTTGCTGCTTGCGCAAGAAATTTCGATGAAACAGCGCGTGCGCCCGCACGTTCCTGTACCCCGAAGGCGCCTCGATCTTCGCCACCTGTCCAGCATCCGATGAAAACCACCGCATGCATATCTCCAGCTCCTCCGCGTGATTGTCCGCAAACTTATCTGGCATGATGCTCGGCAAGGTCACTTCGGCCTCCACTCCGCCAGGGGAAGCAGCTGCAGCCACCGGCCCCGCCGCAGCCGTCACGTCCTGACGATGCACCACCGGCATCTCCGCCACTAGCTGCGCAGTCTCGCGATACTGCTTCGTGCGCAACTCTTCTTCGGGAATTACAAACTCCTTCAGCCCAATCAATCGCTTGATCAACGCCGTGTTTTCCGGATGCTCCAGAATCGCCTGCATCTGCGGATCAGGGTTCGCCTGCAATTGCAACAACGGCACCGCGCGCTGCCGCGATCACAGCGTCGAATGCCGCTCGTCCGCCTCCGGATAACTAAACAGATTCCGCTTCAGGTCCGCCAAGCGAATCGATTTCGACTCAAACGCCGCGCCGACTGCCAGCAACTTCACTTCGACGTCTCTCGGCCTGTTCTTCCGAAAACAATCCACCGCCAGCAGCAGGATGTCCGGGTGGAAAAATTTCATTCGGCGCCCGACCAAGCGATGCGTCCCATGGTTTGGTCGCGAGCCATGGCATACCCAGACGCCGTGTCGTTATTCGACATCGCTCCGCCAAACAGCGCAGGAAACGCCCCGGTCAGAATTTGCGCCACCGGCCCCAGCAAACCAGCCGCGTGCTGGGCCAAATCCGGCCTAACCTCCGCCGCATCGGGCTGAAAACATCTCGCCGCCACATCCTCCTCGGCCTGCGCCGAAGCCGGGAAGAACCTTGCCCGCGGCACGTCTTGCGAAAGCAGGGCCACCAGCAAAAGGCCGAACGCCTGATCAACATTCGTCACGAACTCGTAGCGCGGCAAATCTTCCAACGTGGAGTTGTCCGCAAGCTTCTGTTCAAACGGCAAATGCCAGTTCTGATCGGCTTCGTTCCACCACAAGTATTGCAATCCGCGCCAGA
>Ga0116105_1000026_pt1 | contig 56799 bp, 39 predicted proteins | sample June2015DPH_6_20_FD_89716 | JGI IMG/M metagenome (GOLD analysis project Ga0116105, IMG submission 89716) | Peatland microbial communities from SPRUCE experiment site at the Marcell Experimental Forest, Minnesota, USA - June2015DPH_6_10 | ecosystem: Environmental > Terrestrial > Soil > Wetlands >... | reverse complement strand
GGGTCGACGTCTTGTGCAGGAGACGCGCTGCCCGGCCCCATGCCGCTAAATGAAGTGATGGGGGTCACGTTGATGGTTACGCTTGAGGTCACAGCCTGCTGGCCGGGGACGCCGTTTGCCGTGGCTGTGAACGTAGTTGTCGCTGACAGCGGAGAAACCGTGTAGCTGCCGCTGGCGGGCACCCCCTGGCTAAATCCGGCGTTACTGGTAATCACGACCGATGAGGCGTTAGAAGAAGTCCAGGAAAGCGTGATGGAGGTTGGCGCGAGAATGTTGGTGGCACTGGCAGTAAAGTTAACCGTCACGGCCGGAGGCGGGTTCACCGTCACGGTCGCCGACGCGGTTGTGCTCCCTCCCGATCCAGTAGCAGTGAAAACGTAGGTTGTATTTGCGCTGGGCGGCTGGATCACGATCTGACCATTAACCCCCACCGCGCCTTGTCCGGTGATGGTGCCGGAGGTTGCGTTTGTGGAAGTGAATGCGAGCGTGATGTTCGAGGTTGAGCCGGCAGTTATGGTGGCAGGAGTTGCCGTTAAGGTTGCTGTCGGGACAGGCGGTGGGTTGCCGCCTCCAGTGTTGTTCGAAGATGAGCCTCCACAACTGGCGAGCACAAAGGTCAACGCGAAAAGCAACGCGGAAAAACGCGCGCGCCAGAATGGGCTGCGTCTGGTGAAACTTACGAAAATGATGGCATCACCCATACGGTTCCCCCAATTGTGGTGTTCTTGCCCTGCGGTGGAAAATCTGGTCTGCGTTCAAGAAACGACCCTGCCAGCGCAGGAATCAGTTCAGCAATGGTACCAGAGGGGGAATTTCCTGGAGTCGGACAATAGTTTAGTACCGGATGGCACCGAAGAATTGTGACTAGAGTAATCCAAGCTTGGCCAATTTTAGATGGGGGCCCCGGGCAGAGTCGAACTGCCGACCAACGGTTTAGGAAACCGCTGCTCTATCCATCTGAGCTACGGGGCCGGTGCACGCAAGCTCATTATCTCACGCACACGGATCGGAAACGCCCCCGGTCGCGCCGACTAAATCACGTTTCCGCAGGCCGGAGGCCGTGCAGGCGTTTGCCCCATCCGCGGCAAATGATTTACTCTCGCCGCAGTCCCATGAACTCAAAACATGGCGTTTCCGACGGCCCGAGCGACAATTTTCCTCACGCAATGCTCCGCGAGATTTATGAGCAGCCGCAGGCTATTGCCAAAACTTTCGATCAACATCTGCGAAACGACATTCTCTTTCCCGGCGAACTTGATGCCATCGAGAGCGCCCTGCTCACCTTTGAAAAGCTGATCATTGCCGCCAGCGGTTCCAGCCGCCACGCGGGCCTCGCTGGCGAGATCATGATTGAAGATCTCTCCGGCGTGGCGGTCGACGTCGAATACGCCAGCGAGTATTGCTATCGCTCTACTCATGCAGCCGTCGACCCGATCGTCATGGTGGTCACGCAATCCGGCGAAACCGCCGACACCATTGCCGCGCAGCGCGAGGCGATCACCCGCGGCGTGAAGACCATCGCAGTCTCCAATGTGGCCGACTCTACAATTCCCCGCGAAGCCAGTGCGGCTTTGATCACCGGCGCGGGTCCTGAGCTCGCAGTTCCGGCGACCAAAAGCTTCACCACACAGGTCACGATTCTCTATCTGATGGCGCTGTTTCTCGCGCGTCGGCGCGGCCGTATGACCTCTGAAGTTACGCGCGCGTATCTGCAAAGTCTCTTTCGGTTACCCGAAGCCATTGATCGCAGTCTCCGCGCCTGGGACCAACTGGCCGCGCAATTCGCGGAGAGGCAGTTCCAGGCAGAAAAGTTTCTTTATCTCGGACGCGGGGTTCATTACGCCATTGCGCGCGAGGGTGCGCTGAAGCTGAAGGAGATTTCTTATGCGCATGCGGAAGGCTATCCGGCGGGGGAACTGAAGCATGGTCCCAACGCGCTGGTGGATGAGAAGCTCCCGGTCGTGGTGCTGGCAACCTGCGATGGTAACGATCCCGACTCGGTGTTGCGTTACCGCCGCACGTTGGATGTGATGAGGGAAGTAAAGTCGCGCCGTGGACGCCTGGTGGCCGTGGCCAGCGAAGGCGACCGCGAAATCGCCGGTATCGCGGACGACGTATTCTTTGTTCCATCCGCCCCAGAGCTTTTGCTGCCGATTGTCGAGGTTATTCCGCTGCAACTCTTCGCCTATCACGTGGCGACCCAAAAAGGCTATAACGTGGATCGTCCGCGAAACCTGGTGAAAGCGGTTGTCACGGAGTAAAGCCATGCTAGGCATATGCGCGGCGGCGTGAACGATTGCTTTTCTATTGTTTTCGCAGGAGCAAATCGGCGGCGACGAAAACGGCGAAGACGACCGAGATCACTCCGTTCATGGTGAAGAAGGCCGCGTTGAGGCGGGATAGGTCGTGAGGCTTAACCAGGGAATGTTCGTATAGCAGCAGAAGCAGGACGGCGATTATTCCCGCCAGGGCAAACTTGCCAAGCGCAAAAGCCGGCAACAGAGCGAGCAACAGGGCAAGCATGGCCAGGTGGAAAGCGCGCGCAATCCAGAGCGCGGCGGGAATGCCGACGTGGCGCGGGATCGAATGCAGACCAGCGCCGCGGTCGAAGTCCAAATCCTGGCAGGCGTAGAGGACATCGAAGCCGGCTACCCAGAATGTGACTGCAGCAGTTAGCAACAGAATCCGAGGATCAAGCGAGCCGCGAACCGCGATCCACGCCGCGGCAGGGGCGATACCCAGCGCAAAACCCAGCACCAGATGCGAGAGACGCGTGAAACGCTTGGTGTACGAGTAAAGCATGAGAACGGCGAGGGCGACGGGCGAGAGCGCGAAAGTCAGCCGATTCAGTTGCGAAGACGCTAGAACAAAGACCGCGCAGGAAACTACGACGAACGTCGCAACAAATGCGGGCGAGAGATGGCCCGCGGGCAGGGCGCGCATGCGAGTACGCGGATTGGCAGCGTCGATGGTCGCGTCGGCGAGGCGATTGAAGGCCATGGCGGCGGAACGGGCGCTGAACATGGCAATCAGAATCCAGAAGAGCTGATGCGGAGTGGGAAGGCCCGAAGCGGCCAGCATGGCTCCGCAGAGCGCGAATGGCAGCGCGAAGATGGAGTGCTCCCACTTGATCATCTCCAGGGTAACGCGCAGGTTGTGGAGAACTGGCACAGGTAGATTGTAAGGCAGTGCGCAGCTTGGACTAAACCCCGCCGTTTTTCAACAGGATATTTGCTTCTCCCTGTGAGAAACTAACAGGCTCACCGAAACAAGTGACGCCCTGATGCACGCTGCTCGAGACCTGACAATTTCCGATCCGGTTAAAGCGCCAACTGCGGTTGACTGGCCTGGCGTTCCAGAGAAAACAATAAGCCCGGTTTTCAGCGAGCGCTGGCTTCTCCTTGCCTGTCTCGCACTCGGCGCACTTCAAGTCTGGATTAGCCGTTATGCGCTTGGCTCGGACGGAGTGTCTTATCTCGACGTTGGCGATGCCTTTTTCCGGCGCGACTGGGCTCGGGCGATCAATGGCTACTGGAGTCCGCTTTATGCCTGGTGCGAGGGCTTAGCTCTCGGCGTGCTCAAGCCCTTCTTGTGGTGGGAGCCTGTCACCGTGCATGCGGTGAATTTGGCTATTTATCTCGCCGCACTTTTCTCGTTCCGTTTTTTCCTTCACACACTGCTGCGGATTCTTCGGAAGGATTCAAGGGGCGGGGACGCGCCGGTACCGCTACCTGACTGGGTTCTGAAGGGACTGGGGTATTGCATCTTTGTGTGGGCCACGGTGGTGTTGATCGACGTCAGCTACATTACTCCCGACCTTCTGGTGGCCGTGTTCATCTTCTTGATCGGTGCTTATCTGGTCGAGCTGCGCGATAACGAGTCTTACGCGAAGTTCGCCCTTTTCGGCGTTTTATGCGGGGCGGCGTATCTGACTAAAGCGGTCATGTTTCCCGTGAGCTTCGGATTGCTTGTCATTTTATTGTTCTCGTCAACGATATCGAAACGCCGCGTTGCCGGGGTTCTATTGGCCGGGCTCGCGTTCTTGGCGGTGAGCGCGCCGTTTATGGTGGCGCTATCGAAACAGAAGGGGCGGTTCACTTTTGGCGATAGCGGGAAACTTAATTACGCGAGCATGGTCAGTCCGAACGTTCCTCAGAAAAATTGGCAGGGCGATCCGCCGGAAGGTGGCATTCCAAAGCACACCACGAGACAACTGCTCGAACATCCTCCGCTTTTCGAGTTTGCCGAGCCGATCGGCGGAACTTATCCGCCGTGGTTCGATCCTTCGTATTGGAATGAGGGAGCGCACGGGACATGGCGTTTGCGGTCGCAGATACGCGTTTTGGTGCAGAGTGCCCGAAACTATTTGAAGATGCTGATCGAACAACTGGGACTGCTTGCAGGGATCGGAGTTTTTGTTCTTTGGGGAGGCACGGCTAGCCGGAAGGCAATCGTTGCGAACTGGCCACTAATCGGGGCGGCGAGCCTCAGCATAGGGCTATATTCGGTGGTATTGGTGCGTTCGCGCTATGTGGCCGGATCGTTTGTCCTGTTGTTCATGGCAATTCTGGCTGGAATTCGATTGCCGCGTGAGGCACAACGCGCGCCAGTGATGAAATATATAACTGCGGCGGTGATGGCAAGTATCTTGTTTTCGGTGATAGCTTTTCTGGCTGAGGCGGCTTACATGGCCAATACGGTGTATGAGTATCCCACGGACAAAGATGAGATTCGGGCCGCGGTGGGCTTGTTGGGTATGGGGTTGCAATCGGGTGATAGAGTGGCGATTATTGGAGATGGAGATGTTCAATACTGGGCGCGGCTCGCAAAGTTCAAGATTGTGGCGGAAGTTTTTGTGCCGGAGGCGGGCAAATTGCGGTTCTGGAGTGAATCGTGGGAACGCAGGAGAACAGCTTACGAGTGTTTCCGCCGCGCGGGCGCGAAAGTAGCCGTGGTGTGGAGTCCGCCAGATGCGGTGGATCCAGGTTGGGAGCGGGTCGCGAATACGAATTATTATGTGCGTTTTCTGGCGAAGTAGAGCACGCTGTTAAGTTCCTCTCTTTTTTGCGTTATCGAAGGTACGGGACATTTCGTCATGGTCACGTTCTCCAGATCCGAAGCTAGCTATCGCCCAGAAACGAATCCGCAGGCAAAGGCGGAGGCGATCGAAGTGTCGGTAGTGATGCCGTGCCTGAATGAGGCGGAGACGTTGGAGATTTGCATACGCAAGGCACAGAGCAGTTTGAATGAGGCCCACATCGATGGCGAAGTCGTGATTGCGGATAACGGCAGCAGTGACGGGTCGGTGGAAATTGCAGAGCGACTAGGTGCGAGGGTTGTCCAGGTTACGGCCAAAGGATATGGCAACGCACTGATGGGCGGAATTGCGGCGGCGCGGGGAAAATACATTGTGATGGGGGACGCGGACAACAGCTACGACTTCGGGCATATTCCACGATTCGTCGAACAGTTGCGTAATGGGGCCGATGTGGTTATGGGTAACCGATTCAAGGGTGGGATTGAGCCGGGTGCGATGCCATTTTTGCATAGGCGGCTGGGGAATCCGGTGTTGTCGGGGGTGGGAAAGCTTTTGTTCAAGAGTCCTGTGGGAGATTTTCATTGCGGGCTCCGTGGATTTAGCAAAGCTGCGTTTGAGCGCATGGATTTGCGCACTACAGGCATGGAGTTTGCCAGCGAAATTGTGGTGAAAGCCAGTTTGCTGAGGCTTTCGATTGCGGAGGTGCCTACCAGCCTTTTTCCCGATGGACGCAGCCGCGCGCCGCATTTGAGGACATGGCGCGATGGCTGGAGGCACTTAAGATTTCTGCTGCTTTACAGCCCGCGCTGGTTGTTTCTATATCCCGGTATCGGATTGATGTTGGTTGGAGCTGCACTCGGACTCTGGCTCCTGCCCGGATCTCGAACCGTGAGCGGGATCACATTTGACGTGCATACGCTGGTGTATGCGGCGGCTTTTGTGTTGCTGGGATTTCAGGCCATCGCATTCGCCTGTTTTACGAAGATCTTTGCGATTTCAGAGGGGTTGCTTCCTCCAGATGCTGCGCTGGACAAGCTTTTCCGCTACGTCACGCTTGAGGTTGGATTGGTGGTCGGCGTTGTGATGACGGCCTTGGGATTAGCAGGTTCCATCTATGCCGTCAGCAACTGGGGCACGAGGCACTTCGGGATGCTGGATTATTCGTACACCATGCGCATTGTGATTCCAGCGGCGCTGTTTCTAATGCTGGGAGCGCAAACGATTTTTGCCAGCTTCTTTCTCAGCGTGCTGGGGATGCGGCGGAGGTAGTATTTCGGCGGTAGTTCGCATCGCCGGTTCCGGGCAGCCAGAGAAAGTCGGAGTGGAGGTAATCTTCGAATCTCTCGATTTTTTTTCGCGTAATTGCCGATTCGCACCTATACCCCAGTTCCTTTAATAGATGCCACGACTTTTCGCGGCCGATCTCCGAGCACTCGACAAACAGAATTGGCCTGGCCGCGGCAATCGTTCGGCGCATCCCCTGCAGCACGGATGCTTCTGCACCTTCCACATCGATTTTGACAAAATTTGGAAACGGAATATCGCCGGCCTCCACCAGGTCATCGATGCGTACCGCGCGGATAGTGAACTGTTTCGCTGATGCATTCTCGCGATGCCAAACAAGGCTCGCGGTCGAAGGATTTTCCAATACTCGGATGGCAACTTCGCCCGCATGGTCGGAGGCGGCAAACTCCAGCAGTCGAATGTTTTCGATGGAATTGATTTCAATATTTTTCCGGAAGTTCGCGATGCTTTGCGGAAAAGGTTCGAAGGCAATCACTCGACCTCGCGACCCTACCCGTTTCGCCAGCGACAGCGAAACGTAGCCCAGGTTTGCGCCGATGTCATAAGCAACGCAGCCGGGAGACACAAACTGGCGGATTGCCTTCTGGAGGTGAGGCTCGTTCGTGCCGAGCAGATAGCTGAGATGCTCGGAGGGAGAAACATCGAGGCGATAGCCACGCGCGAGCCCGCCTAGAATTCTGCGGGGCTTCGAGTTTTCGCCCAGAAGAAAAACGATGGATGATTTCGCAAGATTTCGGAAGGATGGCATATCGAATTGACTTGGGTCTGGCTCCTTAGCGAAGGCTACGCGCCCGGGCTGCGCTCCAGTCCAAACCACGAAGTCAACGGTCGGGACCGCCTTTTGTACCTCATTCTCCGCCGGAAATCAAAGGAACAAAGCGCACCGGCTCCCGCCGCGTAATTTGCGGCTGGCCGTTAATCATGCGAATAAACTGCAGTTCCTGCGCTTCAGAGGATCCGACTGGAATCACCATACGTCCACTCTCCCGAAGTTGCGAGAGCAGAGCCGGAGGCACATTCGGCGCCGCGGCGGAGACTAGAATTGCATCGAAGGGTGCGACGGAGGGCAGTCCTAGGGAGCCATCGCCGGTGAACACTTGAACATTAGCATAACCCAGCCTTGCCAGAGTCTCGCCAGAGATTGAGGCAAGATCTGGGTGGCGCTCAATGGAGAAAACCTTGGCGGCTAGTTGTGAAAGTAGTGCGGTTACGTACCCAGATCCGGTGCCGACTTCGAGGACAATCTCAGTCCCGCTCAATTGGAGCAATTCCAGCATCACGGCAACAACGTAGGGTTGAGATATTGTCTGCCCTTCCCCGATCGGCAGTGGATGATCTTCGTAGCCTTCGGCGCGATAGGGTTCGGGGACGAATTCGTGCCTGGGAACGCGAAGCATAGCGTCGAGCACACGGGGATTAGAGATGCCGCGGGCACGTAGTTGGGATTCGACCATGGATTGGCGGGCGGATTGAAAGTCTGTCATGGAGAATCGGGCCGGCTGCGCGAAATTACTTCTTGCGCTGGCGGAGTTGCAGATCGAAGCTGACCACGCCGTTCTGATCGCGCGTACCAACGGCGGAAAGATTGCGATTGAAATAGTACTCGCCCTGAATGATCTGCTGCGAGCTCTGCGAGACGTTGGTGGAATAGGTGAGAGACAAATTGTTGGCGAACTCCTGCTCGATGGTAACCTGCGGCCCGCGGCCGGTGGGATTGGTTTCGGTGGTAAGGCCCTGAGGGTCGATCTTGATGTTGCTTGCCCCGAAAAGGCGCTGGAAGCGGCTAGTGACGGTATCGTTCAGCGCCTGATTCAAGATCAGCTCTGTGGCCTGATCGCTGTACGTTGCCTGGCCAGACTGCTCCTGAAGCTGCTGCGATTCTTCGCCGGTGCGACCGAGGGCGAGGAGAGCGATGATGTCGGATTTCGGCAGCGGAGGCTCGGAGCGGTAGGTGAGATTGAGGCCGCGATCGGGAGTCCCCGTGACGTTGATGTTGAGATCGTAGTTGCGGACGTGGGTCGTCGCCTGAAGGTTGAGTTGCGGCTCGATGGAAACCGGATTGGCGAAGGTGATATCGCCGCGCTCCAGGGTCACTTTCGTGCCATGGAAGGTAGCCTGGCCTTCGAGAATGTCTACGCGGCCGAGCAGAGCGGGGCGGGCTGCTGAGCCGCGGACGCGGAGATCGGCGTCTCCGGAGAGGCGGGCAATCGCTGTCCGCATTTGCAGTTCGGGAGAGGTTTGCACGTGGATATCGAGCTTGATGTTGTTCAGCGGAGAGTTGGCCACATTGAGGGTAATGCCTTGACGCCCGCGCTCGAGATATGAGCTGAAGTCGAAGCCGGGAGTTACGGCCATCTTGTTGATGGTGATTTCACCCGAGACGGAGGAAGAGGAGCGGGAACCGTCCCATCGTAATTCGGCGTCCGCCGTAGAGCTTACTCCGGGAGGATAACGCAAGCGAACGTCTTTGCCGGAAGCGGCTAGGTTGAAGTTGAGTTGCCGATTGAGGTAGCTGGCGTCGCCTTTTAGCACCAACGTTCCGCCGCCGGTGCGGGCATTGAGCGACTCTATGTGGGCATGATTGCGGGTGAAACTGATAGATCCGTTCAGGTCGCTCAGACCGCTGGGCAGGCTGGCGTAGGAAACCGTTCCGCCCGTAAGTTGAAAGCTGCCTTGCGGCAGAGGATCGGAATAAGTGCCGCCCACGGTCATGTTTACGTTGACCGAGCCTGCGGCTGCAAAATCGGGGTTTAAAGCGGCCAGCAGGTTGAGATCAAGGCGGCCGTCCGCCGTGACGTCAAGTGTGTATGGAGCTGCCAGCAGCACGCTTCCGTGCGCCGTTACATTCGTTCCCTGCCCCAGCAGGTGCAGCTGCGGAACCATAATCGATTCGTTGGAAACGGCGAAGCGCACCGGTTCCTGGTTGTTCAGTTTGACATGCTCGAATTCGAACGCGAGGCCGCTGAGATCGCCGTTCATGGACCAGCGCGCCGGTTGGAATAGCGGACCGCGCAGATCGACAATGCCCGCCACGGCGGAATGGCCAGTGAGTTGGTCGCCGAAGTAGGCATGCCAGAGGGCATCGAGATCGAGTTGGTACATGCGGAAGGAGAGGTTGGCGGAATAGTCGGTGCGTAATCCGATGTTGCCGCTTACCGCCAGCGAGCCTTGCGGCAAATTCGAGCTGCCGGTGAGGCGAAGCTCGTCCCCCTCCGTGGAGGCGTGAAGATCGAGATCGCCGAAAAGTTCGTGGTTCAGAGTAAGGCTGCGAATCTGCACATCCGCGTTGATCGCCGGCGCGTCAGCCGTGCCGGAGCCTTTAAGCGTGAAGTCAGCGCGGCCTTCAACGGGGAGACGATCGGAGCGTAGTTTGCGGATGGCAGTGAGATCGAAATTGTTGCCTGCGAGGTCGAGACGGTAGACCCGCGTTGCGGGGCTGTAGACGGCTCGTCCGGTCATGACCGAGTCGCTATAGAAAAGATGCAGATCATCGAAGGCGATTTCTCCAGCGGTCCAATGAAAGTCGGAATCGAACTGCCGAATGGGTTCGCCGTAGGCGATGGCATTGCTAAGGTGAATCTTGCCTTCGCCATGCGGGTCGGAAAGGGTTCCTGCGGCTTCCACGTAAACGTCGGTTTTGCCATACACAGGATAGTTGTATCCGATGAGTGATTGCAGCAGGGCGAGATCGGCATTCTGCACGTTAGCGCGGAGATTGAGAACGCTCGCGCCGATGAAATGGCCGTGGTCGAGAGTGGCTGAAGCTTCGAACTCGGCGGAGTTATCGCCATGGCGCAGGATGGAATCATGCAGGGCGATGGAATTGAAGGAAACCTGTAGGGAGCTGGAGAGAGAATCCCACTGAGTCTTGAGTTGCGGCCTGCCTTGGGCCGGTGGAATGTTAATTTCGAAATCGTTGACCAGAAGAGCGCCGGCGAGCTGTGGGGAAGAGAGAGAGCCGGTCATGTTGCCGTTGAAAGTGGCGCGGCCATTCAGGGTCACGGGAAATAGCGCCGGCCCGCGCACCACAGTCAAAAATGGAAGCCAATCTGCCACGCTCGAGGTGGAAACTGACAGACGAAATGCCGATGATGAGGAGAGCGTGCCGGACGCCTGCACCCGGCTGGTGGGGCTGGTCAGATTGAATTCAGGAAGGTCAAGACTTCGGTTTGCAGAATAATAAACGCCTTTGGCGTGGGCCGTGAGCGGCATTTCAGGTCGAGACGTGTGAGCGGGAGGATCTACATCAATAAGGAATTGAGTTTCAGCGTCCCCATAAGTTCCCTTCCAGCGCGTCTCAATTGTGCCGGAGGCCGAGCCGACGGGATGCAACGCTTGCAGCGGATGAACTCTCCCGACGACCGAAGCGGTGAGATTCTCGACGGAGATGTCCCGCAGACGAAGCGCTATGCGCGCATTTTGAACTGGCGGCGGCTTCAACTTGCCTACGGGCTTTCCGGATTTGCTCAGCGGGCGAGCAGCAGAAATTGTGGCGGTCTCGAGGGTTTTTCTAACCGTTGGCGAGAGATGCTGATTAGGCGCGAGCCATTGACCGAATTCAGCATCCCCGGTAAAAGTCCCGCCAAGAATTCTGCCTTGCAGTTTCGACAAGGCCAGTTGCTGATCGGTAGCTGCATAACCGGCGCTCAGGACGGCTTTCGAAAAAGCGATCTCATCATCCTGCCAGGCTAGATCCCGCAATGCGAGCAGACCTTTGCAATCGAATTGATCAAGCGACCAACTGCCATCCCCCTTAAGTTCCAATGTTCCCGCTCGTAGCTGCGGGCGCCGGGTGATGGAGGCCGCTTCCGTGAGGTCCAGTTGCGCATCGTAGGTTGCGTGAAGATGAGGATGGCGGAAGTCGGTGACTTGGCCATTGGCTGAGAGATTCGAATGTCCGGAATTCCACTTCAAAGACGACACTACGGCGGAATCGGAAGCCAGGGTGAATTCAGCCGAGCCCATCCATGCGAATGGACGGTAGCCGAGAAGCTTGGTGTCAATCATGCCGACTGCGATGCGGCCGTTATAGCGAGAATGGAGAAACGAGTAATCCATCTGCAGCGAAGCATTGCGGGCGGCAAATTCCAGAGGAATGGTTTGATCGTCCCAAATGATGCGTCCCTGGCGGACTTCGAGGCGATTGATGGAGAGCGAGAAGAGTTGTTCGATGGTGGCTTGGGTGGAAAACGTGTCCTTGCGGTTGGGAAGATTCGTGCTGCCATCGGGATAAAGGGCGACGTGGACGACGGGTTGGTCGACAAGGACCTCGTGGAAGGCGAACTCGGATTCGAGCAGAGAGATCGCCTTCATGCGCGCAACGACACTATCAGCGTGAGCGAGGGGAACGTCTGTCGCAGCCTCGCGGCCGTGCACCGTGATGTTTCGCACTTCGATCTGCATGCGAAACGGTATGGTATGAAAGCTGCCGATCTCGGCGCGGCCTCCCGAGATGCGTTCGATCTCAGCTACAAGGCGGCGGCGAATCAGCGCCTGAAAGGATTCGGTGTTGACGTAAATCGTGAGCGCGATAATACCGAGAACGCCCACTACAGCCAGGGCAAGAAGATATTTCCACCAGCGGGTCGCCGGCTTGGTGGCGGCTTCGGTCACTGCGACTGGACTCCGGGATCGTTCGTGGGGTTCCGGTCGGGAAAGCGCACATCGCCCTCGGAGCGCAGCGTTTGTAGCCAGGAGACGAGCATCTCGCTGACTTTTTGTTCAGTGAGCAACTCGCGGATTTTCGCGGTGACGTTCGCCAGAGGGACATCGGCCGCGCCAGATTCCTTTAGCTTCGGAACGAACTGATCGCGGTAGTAGGCTTCGATTGATTTGGAATCGATCTGCACAGCCGGACGCAGCCGGGCATCGACCAGACGCATTACGTCAATTTGCTGCTGCACGCGTGAGAAAAGATCTTTCTCGGTGATGTGATAGCGGGCAAGAAGGGCCTGCCAGCCTTCATCGGTAGCGGCTTGAGGATATTGCTTTCTGGCTTCAGCGATGCGGGCTTGCACTTCGGCGTCCGTGGCGTGGCGAAAATCTGCGGACTTCATCTGCTCTCGCAGCAGTTCCTGGTCGATGAGGCGATCGAGGACCGCACGGCGGTCATCGTCGGTCAACTGGTCCAGGGGGCGGTTGGTCACTAGCGCTTCGTAGCAGAGCGCTTCATCCCAATCGCTTTGCAGAATGACTCGGCCGTTGACTGTAGCAACGATGCGGTCGATTACTTCCGGCGCAGGCAGCGCCGCAGCCGGTTGCCCGATCAAAGAGAGCGAGGCAACTATGACTGCGGTCGCAATAATTCTGCATACGATACATCTCATCAAAATGGCTGTCCTATGCTGAAAAATACGTTGAAATGGCCTAGGCGTTGAGTTTCAAAGGTCAGGGCCTGGCCCGTAGTAGGCGAAAACTTTGTTCCCTGAAAGTAATACGTCGGATTCAGATTGTATCCGAAATCGAAGCGCAAGGGTCCAATTGGTGTCTTATAGCGCAACCCTAGGCCGACCGCATGGGAAATGTAATCGTAGCCCGAATTATCGAAACTGGTCATGCAAGCCGCGTTCGGTATTCCACCGGCAGATAGACACTGAGCGGGGTCTGACTGGTGCCAGCGCCCTAGCCCTTTGATCATGTCGTGGCCGGCCGTAAAAACGTTTCCCATATCGTGAAAGAGCGCGACGCCAAAACCCTCTCCGAGAAAAGGCAGAGAGGTCGACGGAAAGCGCAACTCTTCGCTGTTAACGAACATGGCTGTGCCACCGACAGGAAAACCGGAATCGGGATCGCGAGGTCCTGCTTGATTTAACGCGAAACCGCGATGAGAGTTGCCCCCGCCTGCGAAAAATACTTCGGGCAATGGAATTACTTCCGTACCCGCGGGACATGTAGTAGCCAGTTTGACAAGGTCGCAGGCACCGGGAGGCAGAACGCGGGTTCCGTGGTATGCCTGCTCTTGCCCCAGCGTTGTGGATCGAGCGAAGACAAATTTGTGATTGGGATGGCCGAAGGCGTAATAGGTGGAATCCTGCGTGAGGACGCGACCATAGTCGGCCTGTGAGCCCACGTAGCTTGATGCGGCAAAGGCATCGAATGTGAAGTATTGGCCGCGGGTGCTCTCCAGAGGGTTATCGCGCTTGTCACTAATGAAAGTAAAGCCGGGACCTCCGACGTGAGCCGGCAGCGACAGCAAATTGAACTCGGCCGGCGAGAAGTCGGATGCGAAATCGCTGGCCTTTACCCGGCGGTATTCAAAGCGATAGGTAATGGAAGTGGAATGATTGCCATGCAACTTGCCGATTTGTTGGCGGAGATCGATCTTTCCTTCGAGCCGCTGCGAGGTGAAGGTGGAAACGTCGAGGCTGTTGTCGTAGAAGATGGTGTAGAAAAGTTTCAAAGCTTCGTGGTTCAGTACTTTCGGGATTTCGTAACTGACCAGGCCGCGTTGTTGAAGGCGTCCGACGTGAGACTGGAAAATCAAAGACTGATTGCGCCCACCGACGTTCAGTCGGGTGACGTCGAAGCCGACGCGAGGGCTGACGCCGGTTGAACCGGTAGGGGAGGTGGCGCCCGCGGGCAGGCCTGTTTCAAATTCCAGGCCAACACCATAGGTGAAGGTGTAGCGCTTCGCTTCCTGCACCTGGACGAGAACATTTTTTTCCGGGTCGGAGCCGTTGGGATTTTGTACAGCCGTGTCGACCTGGCTGAAGATTCCCAGATCATAGAGCTTGCTCTGCGTATCGAGCAGCGCCTGCTGGCTGAGAGGTTGTCCAGAGGTCACCTGAATTTCGCGTTGCACCACGTAGTCGCGTGTATGGTCAAGTCCTGCGACCATAACTTGATTTACGAAGAACTGTTCGCCTTCCTGAATCGTAAAAGTTACGTCTTCGCGATTCGACGTTGCGGGCGCTGCACTGGCCGCGATTTCGAGGGCAGCGTGCGGAAATCCATGGTTAAAGTAATAGTTCAGGATAACTTCGCGATCGTTGGCCAGATTCTGTTCAGAATAGGGCTGGCCCTGGGCAGTACTGAGTTCCGGGAAGGCCTGGCGGGAAATCTTCTCGTTGCCGGTAAGGCGAAACGTGCCAACCAGTGTCTGTGGACCTTCCTGGATCTGAATGTGAACCGCGAGGTGGTTCTCGACGCGGCGATAGTTGTCATCGACTTTGGTTTGAATTTTGGCTTCGCGGAATCCGTTGGAGAGGTACAGTCCCTGCAGAGTCGCGACATCGCTTTTCAGCAAAGCTTCGCTATAGCGCCCTTCGGAAAACAACCTGCCGGCAGCCTGAATTTGGAGATGGCGACGCAATAATGGCGTGGCGAAGTATTTATTGCCTGTGATCTCGATGAGTTCGAGTTTGTGCGTGGGACCGGGATTGATTTGGTAGACGATGCGCAGAAAATCGGCGCCGGTTTCCTTCTGAATTTCGACCGAGGAATCAAAATGGCCGCGAGTCTGCAGATAGTTCAGAAGATTGCGCTTGCCTTCGTTCAGAAGATCGTCATCAGCGGCATTTTCCTGGTAAACCGGAATCTCTCGTTTCATCACGCCGCGGCTGACGTGAAAGCCCCGCGCGTACACGATGACTACAGGACCGGGATCGATAAGGAAGGTGTAGTCGACCGAGTTGGATTCGGGCTGGAATTTCTGCTCGGCGATGGAAACCTGGGCAAGAATCCGTTGCTGTTTTTGGAATTTCTTGCGCAGGTGCTGGAGCGAATTGGTCACCCGCGCGGCGGTGACACGATCGCCGGGATGCATCCTGGCTATGTCCTGGATCTGGCCTTGAGAAAACGTACTGTGGCCTGTGACCTTAACTTCGCCGACGTGCGCCTGCTCACCAGCGGTGATGTGGACGAGAATACTGACCTGCTGCGTTTCCACGTTGGAAGCGCTTTCCGCCGTGACTCGCGCACGATAGTAACCATTCTCCTGCATCAGTTGCCGAATGTTCTGCAGGGCGCGATCCAGTTTGTCCAGCACGTACAGTTCTCCGAGTTGGAACTTGGAAGCATTCACGATCTGGTTTGAATTGGGACGACCGGGAGCGCCTTCCACTTGCACCGCTCCCACAAAACAATTCGGCGAGGTGGCAAAGGTGAGCACAACATCCTCGCCGCTGGGGGTGGCTTCAGCTTGGATATCGGCGAAGCGGCCAGTCGCGAAAAGAATACGAATGCTTTCCCGCACCTGGTCGCGATCCAGGGGCTCACCGGATTTTTGGGGGAGCATTCGCAGCACGCGGTCTGAGTCGCGAACTCCCGGGAGTTCGACCATCCGGACAGTTCGTCCCATATAGGCGGAAAGCGAAGTAAAAGGGGGTGTCCCCGCCTGCGGTTCCTGCGAAGAAAGCGACGCATCGGAGTGCGCCCGTGCGGCCGGGCTGAAACATCCAATTATTAAAATGAGGAACGCCGCATACCTTCTGAGCAAATAGTTTCCTGGGCCCGCTATTCTTGAAATTGATGGGCGCAATCTTGTTCCGGTCGTTATTCTGAGCTTTGTTCTGAACTTCGTCCTGAACTTCGCTCCGATCTTGCAAGCGGATCGGACAACCACCCATATAATAAAGGGTTTGTGGTCGCCAACTGGTGATCTCCTTGAGGCAGATGCGTGGAGAGAGAAACGAAAGACAAATTCGAAGAACGATATTCGCGTCAGATATTGTTTCCCGGGATTGGGGTCGAAGGTCAGAAGCGGCTGGCAGCGGGGCGGGTGGCGATAGTGGGATGCGGAGCGACCGGTTCGGCGTTGGCCTCATTGTTGGCGCGGGCTGGCGTGGGCATGCTGCGGATTATCGATCGCGATTACGTCGAGCCTAGCAATTTGCAGCGACAATCGTTATTCGACGAAGCAGATGCCGCCGAATCGTTGCCAAAAGCTGTGGCCGCGGCGCAAAAGATTGCCAGATTCAATTCAGAGATTTTGGTTGAAGCAAAGGTTGAGGATGTGACGCCTCAAAATATTGAAGTCTTGCTTCAAGATATAGAGGTAATTCTCGATGGAACCGATAATTTCGAGACACGATATTTGCTGAATGACTACGCCGTGAGACTGTCCCGGCCATGGATTTATTCGGCGGCTGTGGGCAGCTATGCAGTCACGCTGAATGTTTTGCCTGGGACAACGGCGTGCCTGGCCTGCATTTTTCCCGACTCTCCCCGAGGGATGGTGGAGACTTGTGAAACATCGGGAATATTGAACACGGCGGTGAATCTGGTTGCGTCCGTGGCTGCGTCTGAGTGCATGAAGATGCTTTTAGGAGATGCCGCCCTCGGCAAATTGCGCCACACTTTATGGTCCCACGATGTTTGGACGAACGATCATTCGGAGATTGCAGCGGGAAAGCCCCGGGCGGGCTGCCGGGCGTGTTGCGAGCGGAACTTCGTCCATCTGGCGGGCGAGGGACGGCCACATATTACGATGTGCGGTCGCAATTCGGTCCAGATTCACGAGCGGGCGCGGCCGATTGATTTTCTGGAGATGCAGAGAAGGCTGGAAGTGCACGGCCTGGTGCGCCACAACGAATTCGTGCTCAAGTTCTGGCACGAACCCTATGAGATCATCCTGTTCCCTGACGGACGCGCGATTATCAAGGGAACGACCGATACCGGCGTTGCACGCAGCTTGTATGCGAGGTTTGTGGGCAGTTGATCAAGGGCGAACTGAACGCCCTGAGACTGAGCGGACAAGACCGAACGGCTAAAGATGCACGGCAATCAACTCCAGGGTAAGACGGCGATCATTACCGGCGGTGCGGGTGGAATCGGCCGGGCCACTGCTCTGCTGTTTGCACGCGAAGGCGCGGCGGTCTGCGTCGTAGATTTAAATGAGGACAGTGGCCGCGAAGTCGCGCGCGAAATTGCTGCTGCGGGCGGACGCGCAACATTCGAACGCGCCGACGTCACACATGAAAGCAATTGCAGGCGGGTGGTCGAGCGAACAGTCGAGGAGTTGGGCGGCATTCACATACTCTTCAACAATGTCGGCATCATCCGCCGCGCTTCCGTTCTGGAAACCAGCGAGCAGGATTGGGACGCCGTGATGGCGGTTAATGTGAAATCTGTATTCTTGATGTCGCGTGTCGTCGTGCCGATGATGGCTGCAGCCGGCGGCGGTTCTATCATCAACATGGCTTCGGGTTGGGGATTGGCGGGCGGCGCGAAGGCGGCCGCGTACTGCGCTTCGAAGGGGGCGGTTGTTCTGCTCACCAGAGCGATGGCGATCGATCATGGGCCGCAGAACATTCGGGTAAACTCGATCTGCCCCGGCGACACCGATACTGCGATGCTCCGCAGCGAGGCGCGGCAATTGGGAGAAGCGGAAGACCGCTTTCTCGCCGGTTCTGCCAATCGTCCTCTTGGGCGTGTGGGTAGGCCGGAGGAAATTGCGCACACGGCGCTCTACCTGGCCAGCGATGCGTCATCGTTTGTGACTGGGACGGCGCTCGTTGTAGATGGCGGCGGATTGGCGGGAACGGGGTAAAGAAACTGCGGAAGAACCGACGCCTCAGCGCCTGAAGGCGCGAATGATCTATTGCCACTCTCGGTATGCCTGAAGGCATAACTGATACGAATCGCGTTTTTTTTGCAAGCCCTTAGAGAAGCTATCAAATGTCGGAGAACATGACGACACAAAATCGCACACGCTCGCAGGAGTGGTTCGAGCGCGCGAAGAAATCGCTGGTCGAGGGTGTGAATTCGCCTTCGCGCGGGGCTGCGGTTTACTCTCCGGGACCGATTGTTCTGGAACGCGGCCAGGGGCCACGGGTTTGGGATTCCGATGGCAACGAGTACGTCGACTTCATGATGTCCTTCGGAGCTTTGATTCAAGGCCACGCGCACCCCGCGCTGGTGAAGGTCGTTTGCGAGGCCATGGCGGAAGGTTCTCACTTCGCGGCGGCAACTTCGGCGGAAGTTGTGGCCGCGGAACGTTTTCGGAAAATGGTGCCGTCCGCGGAGACCGTACGCTTCACCAACACTGGCAGTGAGGCGACCATGCTAGCATTACGCCTGGCTCGCGCCCACACCGCCCGTAATAAATTTCTGAAGTTCGAGGGACACTATCACGGTTGGTACGATCCTTTTCTTCTGAACGCGCACAGCCATCCGCCGGAGCAACTGGGCACAATCGAAAGTCCGGCGCGCATCCCGGATTCCGCAGGAATTCCGCCCGCTGTTTTTGACGACGTTGTGCTGGCGCCGTGGAACGATGAACTTGCTCTTGAACGCATTTTGAAACAGCACGGGCACGAGTTGGCCGCCGTGATCACCGAGCCGATTATGGCGAACATGGGGTGCATTCTGCCGCGGGATGGATACTTGCTGCGACTGCGCGAACTCACGCGCGCGCACGGCGTCCTTCTGATTTTCGACGAAGTAGTTACCGGCTTCCGTTACGCCCGGGGCGGCTGCCAGGAATATTACGGAATCGATCCGGACATCAGCACTTTCGGCAAAGCCTTGGGCGCGGGATTCCCCGTTGGAGCGGTCGCGGGGTCGCGTTCGATTCTCGATCGCCTGAAGTGGGGCGAGAACATGGTGCTGCACTATGGCACTTTCAACGGTCACCGGCTGACCATGAAAGTGGTGGCAGCCAATCTGGATTTGCTTTCAACTGATGGCGCTTATCGGAAGCTGCATGCGACTGGCGATGCAGCGGTCACCGGACTGCGAGAGGTGTTTCGCCGCCGTGGAACGAAAGCCGTCGTCCAAGGCTTCGGACCGATGTTTCAGATTTACTTTACCGATCGCGACGCCGTCCACGATTATCGCGACTACTGCAGGTATGTGGACACCAAGAAGTACTCGCAATTTGTACATCGCCTGCTCGACCTTGGAATCTATATGACGCCATCCAACGGCTTGCACTGGATTATTTCGACCGCGCACGGCGAGGCCGAAGTGCAGAGACTGATTGAAGCCACCGACCAGACCTGCGCGGCGCTCCCATGAAGCCGATCGTCTTTCTCGGGGGCGGGCGGATTACTACCGCGCTGGTTGCGGGATTGCGGCTTGCCGGTTACAACCAGCCCATCGTGGTGCATGACCGCCATGCGAAAAAACTGCGGCAATTGCAATGGAAATACAGCGTGGTCGCGGAACCAAGATTGCGCAGTACCGTGGAATCGGCTTTCCTGCTCATCGTCGCCGTGCGCCCGGACTCAGTCCGCGGCTTGCTGAAAGAAATTGCGCAGATCAACTACCCATTGAACGCGGTGAGTTTGGCGGCTGGTGTACCGTTGTCGACGTTAAAGGCTGGATTGAAGTCGCCCGTACGGTGGGCGCGAGCGATGCCAAGCCCCGCCTGCCGCAGCGGCCGGGGCCTGACGGCGCTAACTTTTTCGAAAGGCTTTCCGGCTGCAGAGCGCAGCCGAGTTCGTAATCTGTTTTCATTGGTCGGTGGCGTGATGGAAATTCCCGAAGAGCAATTCGACGCCTTCACTGTCACCTTTTCGTGCAGCCACGGGTATCACGCGCTGAACACGCTGATTGAGGCGGCAGAGTCCATCGGCCTCGACCCAGCTACTGCACAAGCCGCTGCCGCTCATGCGCTGGCAGATGGAATTTTGGCGTGGAGAGACAGCCACCTGCCGCTGGACGAACTTCTGAAGGAAGCGGCAACACCGGGAGGCACTGCCGCCGCCGTGATGGAGAAAATGAACCGCTCCGGCTACCGGCGCCTTGTGGAAAACGGGCTGCGAGCCGGAGTAAAACAGGCGCAGAAGAACGCCCGGAAATGATTTCCCGAAGTCCTTGAGTCCGACTTCTACGCGGCGTTTTTCTTCTTCGGAACCTTCGCGCCTTTCTTGCGAGCTTCCGACAGGCCAATGGCGATCGCTTGTTTACGGCTCTTGACGGTTCCGCCCTTGCCTCCGGGACCGGACTTCAACGTGCCACGCTTCTCGCGGTGCATCGCGCTTTCCACGCTCTTGCTCGCTGCCTTGCCGTATTTTCGCCCGCCGGATTTCTTTTTGCCTGCCATGTTGAGATCCTCCTCCAATTTAGAGCAAGGATTCGAGGCGGAGGTTGTCGTGGAGGTCAAGAGAGATTCTCCCCAAGCTGGTGCGCTCGCAAACTCAAGCTACAAATGCGACTGGTTCGCTAATCTCGGGATTGCACTTCACGCAATACGGTGACCGGATGCTCCAGCCGGGTTCGCAGTCATCCATCCAAAACTGAGCGTCAACATGCGACAACAGCGAACCGCAGATAGAGCAATACTGCTTAGGTTGCGCAGCTTTGCTCAGAGACTCAGAGACTCAAGATGTCGGCGCAGTGAAGCCAGGAGAGCGGTACGACTTTTATGATCGAGAAGATCGGACATGCGCCCTCCTTCTTTAGAGTGCCGTGAAAAGACTGACGCGTAAGGATGACCTTGGAAATACTGAAAGGCTGCGTCTGCCCTGTCGCCGGCGAGACTTGGTGACGTAGCGGGCAAAGGCGCTTATACGGCTTCTCTTTTCCAGGCAGCGGTGTGCCTGCAGATGAGCTCGTAGCATTCGCAGGCTGCATCCTCGAGACGACCGCGATCTGTGACCGTGACTTCTCCGCGGTTGTAGCTGATGAGTCCGGCCTTTTGCAGTAGGCCGGCTGCGACCGTAACGCTGGATCGGCGCGTACCCAGCATGTGGGCGAGGAATTCCTGAGTGAGCGGGACGAGATCGCCGCCCAGCCGGTCCTGGCTCATCAGCAACCAGCGCGCCAGGCGTTCATCGACTTCATGGAGCCGATTACAGACAGCCACCTGAGCGCCCTGCATCGACATAATCTGGCCGTATTGTTGCATTCGTCTTTCCAAAACCGGGCATTCCTGCAGCACCTTTGCCAGACGTTCGCCAGTGATGCGAAAAGCCGAGCCCGCAACTTGCATGATGATGCGAGACGCGCTGGTCTTCAGCCCAACTGCGATGGGTAACGCCGTGCATCCTTCTTTGCCGGACAATCCGACTTCCACCGACTTCCCATCCTCCATACCGTTGAGGACGGAAGCCAATCCGCTATCAATGAAATAGCCGTATTTGATCGGCTGTTCGGATTCCTGAAGAAGATCGGGCGTCCTGAGTTCTACAAACGTGAGCTCGGAATATATCGAGTCACTCTCGGAACCGGGAAGATTTAGGAGGATCTCGTTCCGTATAGGATTGCCTTCAATTTCAGGCACCGCAACCGCAGTAAGCACACGACTCTTATTAGCCATAAGGCTCCTTGCGCAGCGAAACGCAATCTGATTTCGCAAGGAACCGACGCCCCGGACGGGGCACGGCGGAAGGTTGCTAGAAGAGACAACTACATCATACACCTTGGTCGGATTCTATCGTGACGCTATCGTACAGATTTCGCTGTATGTACCTTGGCTGGCGCGGCGCTTAGTGTCGAGGAGTCCTTTCTCCTACTGTCCGTCGACCATTCGACGCGGCCCGCGGCCTGCAGCCCTAAGGACCATAAGAGGCTGCTTGTCTTTCTCAATTCTTATCGTGGACGATAGTGTAGTAGTTCGACGCACTCTGCGCTCGCGCTTCGAGAACAATGTGGATTGGAAGGTTTGCGGGGAGGCGGTCGACGGGCAAGAGGCGGTCGAGAAGGCTCGCGAACTACATCCGGACCTCATTATTCTGGATCTCTCGATGCCTCGCATGAACGGCCTGGAAGCCGCGCGCGAACTCAAACGAATTCAGCCAGACGTGCTGCTGTTTATGTTCACCACTTTTAAGACGCGGCAAGTGGAAGCGGAGGCGATGGAAGCCGGGTGCAGCGCAGTGATTGCAAAGTCAGACGTGAAGCCTCTCTTCGAGAGCATTCAGCGGATGGCTAGATTATAGAGGACTGCAGAGGAAGGGTACGTAAAAGAGGCGATCTCGCAGGACAATCGCCTCTTTGCAGAGATTCGCCGGGTTAAACGGCCTGGACGTTTTCCGCTTGCCAGCCCTTGGGGCCCTTGGTTACGTCGAATTGCACGGTCTGGCCCTCTTGCAGGCTCTTGAAGCCGCCCGCCTGGATTGCCGAAAAATGCACAAAAACGTCTTCGCCATTCTGGCGGCTGATAAAGCCGTAGCCTTTGGCGTCATTGAACCACTTCACTGTTCCTTGTTCTGCCATGTGTTTTGTACTCTTGTTTCCTTTTTTGATAGTTACGCTGGAGGGATTCGGAGGAAAACTTGCGCAGGTTACTGGCTGTTGAAGCGAGAACTGCTCACGACCGATTCGGTCTAACGCACGTAGCGATGGTACGCGGAATGTACCGAGATTAGCAAGCTGATTCGTAGCGAGACCGGATAGCTTCCGCGTTGCCACTCCCCGGGCACCATCGTCAAGCTTTCCGCCACCCGGAGCCCCCTTAATTTTCATGGTTGCCTGTCTTGATTAACTATGGTTAACTATGGAAAATGATCCGTGGTTAAGCGCAACCGCAAAAACATCGACGTTGTGCTGGCAAAACTAAGTGGGGTGTCATGAGGCGGGCAGGTCGTTTTGCATTTTTTGTACTCGGTGTCGCGTGTCTTCTGCATACCAAGGCGGTGGCGCAAGGCGAAACCACCAGCGCCATCCTGGGCCGGGTTTGCGATACGAGCAGTGCCGTCGTGCCGGGCGCTACCGTGACGATCGTCAGCCGCGAGAGCGGATTGCGGCGCGTCGCCGAAACCGACGACGCAGGGCGGTTCAACTTCCCTCAGTTAAAGCCCGGTACGTACTCAGTAAGAGTGGAGGCGCCAGGCTTCGAACCGGCTCACAATGACAACGTAGTTTCGGGCCTGGGCCAGAAACAGACCGTGGATTTCACGCTTAAGATTGCACGATCCAACGAGACGGTCGAGGTCAGCAGCGAGGCTCCGCTTATCAACCCGACTGACGCCAATACCTCCACCACCTTGAGTGCTGCAGCTCTTGAAGACCTTCCCAACCCCGGGGGTGATCTGACTTACCCATTGCAGTTCTCGCCTGGGGCGCTCATCAATACCGCAGGCAGCGGCAACGATTTCGTCGGCAGCACCAACGGGTACGGTAATGTCGAATTCAATGGTTTGCCCGCTCTTTCCAACGGTTACATTGTTGACGGGCTGGAAACGAATGATCCCCTCACCAACCTCAACAGCGGCTTATCTACCAATCTTGTTTTGGGATTGAACTCGATTTCGGAAGTAACCGTCAATACGCTTTCCTATTCGGTAGATCAAGGCAGGTATGGGGCGTCCCAGGTCAATTACGTCACCAAATCCGGGACTAACCAGCTTCACGGAAATCTGTACGAACTCTGGAATGGGGCACTGCTGAATGCCGCCGACTACTTCACGAATGCCACGCCCGGGAATCATAAGCCCGGATCCACCGTGAATCATTTCGGGGGAAGTCTGGGCGGACCGATTGTGCATGACAAACTGTTCTTTTTCTTCGACAGCGAATGGGTTCGAATCGCGCTGCCGATCGTCACGCCAACCATCGTTCCAAGTACGGCATTCCAGCAATACGTACTGCAGCAACTTCCATTAGGCCTCACGATGGCAAACGGCAACACTATTTATCCAGCCGCGCCGCAGGAAGTTCCGATCTATCGGGAAATGTTCTCTCTGTACCAAGATGCCGGAGGCACTCCGACTGCAACACTTGGTTGTCCGCTGGCGGCGGGGGAAGGCTGCGCTAATCGGCAAAGCGTCTCGCACTCTAGCGATGATCACGAGCAGGTACAGACGGCCAGAATCGATTACAACATCAACTCCAAGGACACCGCCTGGTTTCGTTTCCAGTCAGATACCGGACTGCAAGCCGCTTGGACGGATCCCATCAATCCGCTGTTCGATGCGATTTCCCCGCAGCCTTTGTATTCCTTCGCGGCAGGCCATACTCACGTCTTCTCGCAGAATCTGGTGAACTACTTCAATCCCGCGTTTTCCTGGTATGAAAGCTTGTTTGGGCCAGGCAACTTTCAGAAGACACTTTCCGCTTTCCCGATTGTGTTACAAGGAAGCGGCGCGAATCCCTTCACTCCCATCGGCGGGCTGGATAACACTTGGGTCCAAGGCCGGCGCGCGTCGCGATTTTTCATCAACGACAATCTGGCGTGGAACCATGGCGCCCACGAACTCAGGTTTGGAACCAATACACGTATCCTGCGGCTGAACGACTTTGATTTCGGCGAAGGTACAGTTCCCACGGTCACTTATGCCAACTTGCAGCAATTTATCTACGGAGTGGCGAACACCGCGTCAGAGAGTTTCCCTTCGAACCCAAACGAGCCGTTCAACTTTCTCAATCTTGATGTATACGCGCAAGACGCCTGGAAAGTTACTCGCAGGTTGACCTGGACGTTCGGACTGCGCGATACTTTCAACTCCAACCCGCTCAACCCGCATGATCAAGTCGCCCGTCTTCGCGGTTCTTTCAGTTCCATCTCGCACGATGTCAATCAGCCGCTGGGCGCAGCAATTCAAGCTCATCAGGGGAATCTTTTTCCATCGACACCCGTGGCGATCCTGCAACCGAGAACGGCGATTGCGTGGCAGTTCGACCCGAGAACAGTATTTCGAACGGGCTTCGGCGTCTTCAGCGACATCCTGCCCGGCAGCGTGGCTGACTTGATTGGCACTAATCCTCCTTACGATAAAACCTTCCAAGGAGGAGTGCTCGGCACCGTGGGTACAGCCGGATCTGCGGGGTGCGACGGATTGGGCTGCACCGCCATCGCGCCGGGAGTAAGCAATAGCGCGGTCGACGCAGCTGCTGCCGCGAATCAGATTTTCAGTTCAGGATTTCCCCAGGGCCTGCTCTCCTGCGCATCTCCGCAGGCAAATCCCGCACGTTGTCTTCCGCCGGTTGCGATCACAGCCATTCCAAACGGCAAACTCCACGCTCCCTACTTTATGGAGTGGAGCATGGGAATTGAACATCAGTTCGGCGCAACCGCCAGCCTGAAGGCGCAGTACGTTGGCACTCGCGCCGTTAACCAACCGTACTCAACCCAAGTGAACGGCTATCAGACCGTGTGCCAGGGTTGCTTTGCCCCGTTCCCTTACCTGCAGCCGACCGATCCGCGATTCGGCGCAGTGACGCAGTTCTCCACGGGTGCGAACAGCCATTACAACGGACTTCAACTGGCCGCCAGGAAGCGCCTGAGCCACGGCCTGCAAGGGCAGGTCAACTACACGTTCAGCCGCTGTATGGATACAGTTTCGAACGGAGGATTTCTGCAATTCTCTGCCGGAGGAATTCTTTCCCCTCTTCCGGGAGAGTTGGCCCGCGACTACGGCCCCTGCGATTATGACATTCGGCACAATCTCAACGCGCAATATGTTTATCAACTGCCAGTAAAAGTGCGGAATCACACTCTGGGCTATGCGCTGAATGGCTGGCAGATTTCTGGTACTTTGTTTTGGCACAGCGGGATTCCGTTCTCGGTATTGAGCACACCCTATTCGGCGGGAGGAAAGGGAATTGTGCAGGGCAGCGGCCCTGAGTTCGCCAGCGTCGTACCGGGCGTTCCGTTGTATGAACATCATCCGATTCCTGGGGTTACACAGGCTGGCACGCTGCAATGGCTGAATCCTGACGCATTTGTTTCCGCCGTCGATCCGAGCTCTGGAGAATGCTACGGCGGCGACAGTGCGCAGAACTGCCAATTTGGAAACCTAGGCCGCAACTCGCTGCACGGTCCTGATTTCGTCTGGAGTGATTTCTATCTGACCAAATGGTTTGCGTTGAGGGAGCATGTGAAGTTGCGGTTTGAAGGTCAATTCTTTAATCTATTTAATCATCCGAATTTCGGCCTTCCCAGCGTAGTGCAGGCTGGCATTCCCGGGCAGTCTTCCACTCAGGCTGGATTCGGAGCGCTTACCTATACGACCTCCCCACCGACTGGCTTACTCGGCGTTGGCTTGGGAGGCGATAGCAGTCCGCGCATGGTCGCGTTCCAGACGCGGCTGGAATTCTGAGCAGCACCCCGGCACATCCTACGCAGATGGATCAGACCTGGAAATTTACCCTTTCTCTGTGAAGAGGCGGCTTGGAGCCTACCAAAACGACTGTCCTACTCCTAACGGGCGACCTGCAGCCGTCGAATGCTGCGCAAGACATACGCAAACACGCTATACTGAATTTACTTGACCTCGAAGCCACGCCACCTAGCACTTGCGCCTTCGCGATTGAGAGATCGAGAGGCGCCTTGGTCCTGCTCCAGCCTTTAACACTGAGGCATTTACCCACATCATGACCCGCTACAATTGCAGTCGAAAGCGTGCATCTTGACGCGGATTATCGCGCTGCTGGCGACAGTAACTCTGGCGCTGGCGGTATGGTTTCGCTCTCCATCCGATTACCGGATGACGGTCTGCATCATTGTGTCAGTAGCAGCGCTTACAGTTGTCCTTCGCTGCCTGTTCACTCAAAGAATCGTTTGGGCACTGCCCTTCCTGGGAATTCTGGGCATATTCACGCCGTTTCAAATCAGCCGTTTTTCTCATCAGCTCATCTCGATAGTCGACATAGCGAGTCTGGCGCTGTTCGCGGCTTCGCCGATGATTCTGAGAGAGTCCACCACGATTGTTGCGCCACCGCCAAGGTTGTGACGGCGCAGCGCTTCATCCACTAATCCAAGGGGCAGGAGTCCATTATGTCCGCACTGAATGGTGACAAATCGAGATTCAACCGGGAGCGCAAGCAGAAAATTGCCCGGCGAAAGCGAACCCGCGCGATGCTGCATCCAGCAACCGCAAAAAATAAGCCCGCGGATACTCCCTCCAATGCTCAGTCGAAGGCGGTGCAGGCATGAACACGCCGCTGCCGACAATACCGCTCGCGCTGCCCTTGCCCGACGCTTACAAAAAGAAGCGAGTCCTTCTGTTGGATGCGTCCAACCACAACCGCGATTTGCGCGCCGAGGTTATGCGAAAACTCGGCATCGATGTGGATTGCGCCGCGGACATTGCGGAAGCCCGCTCGTGGTGGAGAGCGGACCTGTACGATCTTGTCTTGATTAATATGGAGAAAGGACAAGGCCTCCGCGACAGATTTTGCGAAGATATTCGCGGCGCAACGCCTCCGCAGCGCATGGCTTTCCTGGTAGGCGAGCCCCAATACCTTGCAAACCTGCCTTGCGACGACGCACCATCTCCCATCCAGGACGTCGGCGAGCAATCTCTGGCTGGCGCCATAAAATCGGCGCTTTCGGCTGAACACATAAACTCAGCCCACCCGTGGGGAATCCTGGAAGCGTCCCGGCGAATCTCCGCAGTACGCTCCGCCTGTAGCGCGCGGAACAGAGCACTGCGCGATCGGCCCTCCCCGCCGCGGGATTCCGATGCGCGCGTATCCAAGCGCATCCCGGCATCGTTAACTTTGGACGATTTACTCAGAGAGGAAATGCAATGAAGAACTTGTACGTTGGCAATCTCCCCCACAGCACAACTGAAGCCGAATTACGGCAAGTCTTTGAAGCGCACGGCGCAGTGGAAAAAGTCACTCTTGTAACCGACCGGGATACCGGTCGTTCGCGCGGCTTCGGGTTTGTAGAAATGGCGAATGCCAGCGAAGCGGATAAAGCAATCGCGACCCTGAATGGGACAGATTTGGGTGGGCGGCCCTTGACCATCAATGAGGCCAAACCAAAGACTGATCGTCCGAGAGGCGGCGGTGGAGGTGGCGGCGGCCGCTTTGGCGGTGGGGGTGGAGGACGCGGACGCGACGACCACCGTGGCGGCAACTCTCGGCAGTCGCGCGAGCCACGCTGGTAGTTTTTTATGCGATGATAAACATAGGGAAATGACTGCCGTACTATCAGCCAGCGGCGAACAATTTATACCCCGGGGGGACGAGCATGCCGAGAGGCCGATCAACTTTCACAAAGCGCCAGAAAGAGCAGACGCGGCAACAAAAACAACGCGACAAGGCCGAGCGCCGAAGCCAGCGAAAACAAGACAAGCCCGAAGGTGGCGACATCGATAATCTGGACGAACTCCGGCAAAATGCCGAAGACCAGGCAGCCTTATTCCAGATGGCTCACGATATGTCGCCGGGATCGGAACCCACGATTTCAGAAAAGAAGCCGATCTAACCGGATCAGCGCTTTCCGAACGCGTTCGTTGGTTCCCGCAGCAACGCCTTGGCGGTCATGAATGTGGCCCTGGGGAATCACACCATTTCTCATCGGCGACCTCCCCGATGAGGCCCTCTTCAATCCTGAGTGCCGCGTATCTGAATTCCCACAGCTAAGGCGATTACAGCGTTCTGCAATGTGAAATACGGCGCACCCGGAGCGCAGATCCGCATATGGCTCCGTCGCCGCATGTCTTGGTATTGCGCTAAGGTTCGTTTTGTCCAGGTTTCTCAGCGTTACCTCCTTCAGATGAAGTTTCTTCAGTTCTTCACGGTCGTCTCCTCCTCTTATCGAAGTTGCTCTCGTCGAACCGGGGCTCCAACGAAGCGATTGCATTACTCCCGACGGATTGGGAGCTCAACGATATACGATGGCCGATAGTAGGTGGAATGAATGTCTTTTTTGTGCCGAATTGACGCTTTACAATTGCGGAAATTGCTTATGAGGCACAACGAGCCGCGACAACCATCGCTATGGCAACCATCACTAAATGTGGATTTCTGGGTTCGTTTTTATGAATAGTTAACGATTTCGTAATGTTGGCTTAATAGCCGGGGAGTAGGTTTTCGTATCCTGCTGAACGTAAGAAGTTTAACAAGTGCGTCGTGAAGACCTAAGCGGAACAAAAATATGAGGCTCAGCGGCTATCGTCGTTCTATCGGAGTCCCGTCGAAGAGTTCAATCCAATCCGTTACCAGAAGAATCGCATTCAGCATGCCAATGCGATTGGGGTTTCTCGGGTTGCTTATCGGATGCGCCTTGTTGAACGCCCAAAACGTTGTACTGACCGGCGGCATCGGCGGTCGCATAACCGACCAAAGCGGCGCAGTCGTCCCTGGAGCCTCGGTGGGTCTGCGGAATCTTGCGACCGGACTGCAACAGTCGACGGTCTCAAACCACGCGGGGGTTTACCAGTTTCTGGCTCTCATGCCGGGAACGTATTCGGTCACGTCGACTGCAAAAGGGTTTCACGATGTGGAGGCTCTGGTGCGCGTGCTGGTCGGAAACACTACCTCCCTGGATCTTAAGTTGCACGTGGGGGCAGGCGGCGAAGCAGTAAGGGTTAGCGGGACGACGCCACTTTTGCGTCCCACGGAATCCTCAGCCAGTACGGTGCTTGACCGTTCTCTGATCGACGAACTACCTCTCAATGGACGCCGTTATACCGACTTCACGGTCCTGACGCCCAATACGAGTTACGACGGCGATACTGGCCTAATAAGCGTCGCTGGACAACAGGGTGGAGAAGACTCGGGGTACGCCAATGGAAATGGTTCCAATGCCTTCACTGTGGATGGATCCAACGCCACCAACAACTACTTTGCCGACATCATAGGCCGCTACCGCATTCCTTATTTATACGGTGAGGACGCGATTCAGGAGTTTCAAGTTTCGGTGAGTCCTTACTCGGCGATTTATGGGGGCGGAGCCGGCTTCGTAAACGCGGTGACCCAGTCGGGTAGCAACGTGTTCCACGGCAGTGCGTTTTATTACAACCGGAACTCCGCGACGGGAGCCATCGACGCCCTCGATAAAGCCAACGGGTTTCCGAAGCCGGAAGATGATTTGCAGCAATTCGGCGCGGGGATCGGCGGGCCGATCGTGCGCAACCACTTATGGTTCTTTGCGGATTATGAGCAGCAACTGCGGAACGATCCTATTCCCGTAATCAACTCGGCGTTAGCGACGAATCCTTCGAACGTGGATGCCTTTGTGCTCGACAATTTTTTCCCACCCTCGGTGACGACGGCCCCGGCGCTGCCTCCGCCGAACGGACCTTTGCCGGTACCGAACCTCGATACCCAGACCCAGCTTCCGGGTGATCCGTACTATCAAATCTACCTCCAGCAAGTGTCGAACACGATCAACGCGCTGAACTCGAATCTCGGCACCAAGGCCAGAAAGCGCAACGACTGGGTGATTACGCCACGATTGGATTATCAGCCCAATTCCCGCGACGGTCTGTTCCTGAGCTTAAACTTTAACCACTTCAACTCGCCCGGAGGCGTCATCACCGACCCGACGGTTGGCAACTATGGTTTACAAACGTTGGCGGATGCCTACGTGCATACTTTTCAAGCCAGCGTGGGATGGACGCACACCTTCTCGCCAAGACTGCTGAACGAATTTCACGCGAGCACTTCCCAAGACAACGAGAGTGCGACGCCCACTGGCCTGGCTGGCAACACGCCCACAATAATTCTGGATAGCCCCGCCGCTTTCGTTCTAGGCAACGCTCCTTTCTCTGTGGGAAAGGTTTTTGAAAGGCAGTACGCCCTGTCCGACCGTGTGGACTACGTGATCGGCAAACACACGCTGCAATTGGGTTTCGATTTTAACCGAGCCAGGGACGCGGACACGAATGACGGCGGCGCAGACCCGAACGAGGCCGTCGAGCTCGGATCACCCCTTGGCAGTTATGAGTTTCCGAATCTGGAAGCATTTGCGCTCGGAGAGTACATCACCTTCAGTCAGGCTGCGGGAAACCCGACTTTTTCCTTTTCCGTGCCCTACTACGGGTTCTACGTGCAGGACACGTTCCGAGCGTTGCCGCAATTAACGCTGGAGATGGGTTTGCGCGAGGACTTCCAGGTCTACCCGCAGCCGGCGGAAAATCCAGCCTTCCCACTCACCGGCCAGTATCCGAACCAGTTTCAGCGCCTTGCGCCACGCTTGGGATTTGCCTGGCAGCCTGCATCGAAGACGGTGGTGCGCGGAGGGTTCGGCATGTTCTATACCAATATGAACGGGCTGAACTACCGCAATGCGGTGGTCTCGAACGGGTTGGTCTCCCAGCAGTCTGAGGTGAATGCCAGTTACGCCTCAGGTCCGCCGAGTCAGCAGGAACCCACGTTTCCAACTATCCTCCCAGAGAGTTCTCCGTTGTTTTCGGCTTCGCCGGATATTTCCCTGGTTTCTCCGCAGTTCAGGGCGCCCTATATTCTGCAGGGGAGCTTGCAGATTGAACGCGAGATTGCGGAGAACACAACCGTGAGCATCGGGACGATGTGGAATCACGGAGTGCATATTCTTTCCGGCAGCGCGTATGACTTGAACCTCCAGCCGTTGCAAGGCGCGACCACGTACGTGGTTTGTCCTTCGGGCGCAGCCATAGTGCCCTGCAGCGGGCCGACCTATACCCTGCCGAATATGGATAACGGTCTGCTCGCCGACGGCCGCATCGTCAATCCCAACACCCTCGGCCAGATTCAGGAGCTCATCAGCCCGGCACAAAACTACTACAACTCATTCTTCGTGCAGTTGCAGCGCCGCATGACGCGAGGTCTTTCGCTGCAATTTTCCTATACCTTTGCCAAGAGCATCATGCTCGATGGGATGGATTTCAACAATCAGTTCGACTTCAGCAATACCCACGCTCCGTCGCTGCTCGACCAGCGGCACCGAATCAGTGTTGCGGCTGTCTACCGGCCTCAACTGGAAAACCTGACGAGTTCGGAGATGGGTCGCAAGGTACTCTCTGGTTGGCTTTTGAGTACTGTCATGGATTTCTCATCCGGTCGTCCCTATGCCGGGTTGTTGAGTCCTGCGTGCACCAGTTCGACTTTGTCCTTCGGCAATTGTGACGGTGCCGATGACAACCTGAACGATACCGCCTTCAACCAGGACACTGCCGCCACCGCAGGCGGCATTAATGGCGCCGGCCCCACCCCCGGCATTGGCCTGAATTCGTTCTATGGCCCGTGGCTGGAGAGGATAGATCTTGGGCTGGCCCGCAGTTTTGAAATCAGAGAAGGCAAGGAGCTGCAGTTCCAAGCGCAGGCATTCAATTTGTTCAACCACGCGAATTATTACGTGCAGAACGGCGACGGGATCAACCAAATCCAATACAACCCCATCGGCGCCACCTGCGGAGACGGCATGTCTCTGAATCAAACCTGCTATCTGGTGCCGAATTCGGGTCCGGGCAATTTTGGAACATTGCAGGAAATCAGTCCCAACGGGCTTCCGCGCGTTTTACAGTTTTCCGCGAGATTCAGATTCTAGGCCACCTCGGAGCGTTGGTGGAGTTAACTGCTGATGGATATCGCCGGCTATTCCTGTAGCAGTGTGACGCTGTTGCACGTACTGCGGAATCTTCGCGATGTCACTAGGAGCATTCAGTGCCATACCTACCCCGAAGAGAAGGTACTGCTCCGCGTATTCGTATTGATGGGCCTCCAGCCACCTGCACAGAAAGCATGGGATGCCTCGAACCGCGCATTCAGTCGAGACCGTCGAGAGGATCGTAACCGCGCACCATGTCTTCGCTAGCAAATCTTCCGTGAGAGGACCGCTCACAACCTGGATAGCACTGAATTGCTCCGCGGAAAACAGGCGGGCGAGGATGCGAGTCCGCTCTGCTTTACTCTCCGCCGGATGCAACTTGACCACGAGTTTGTGGCTTGTAGCCAATGCCATCTCAGCCAGCGGTGGGAGAACATCGCGATAAAATCCTTCCGCGCGGCCGCCGGATATCTCGTAGAGTTCGGAGAAGAAAACAACGTATGGGCGAAGGTCCCGATGATTTGAGTTGTCATGCGCATGCGGAGGGACTGGCGACGCGGGAGGGCAAATCTCGACTTTTCCCGCCCGCACGCAACATCGTCGCACCAGGTAATCCTGCTCCATCTTTCCCTTCACCCAGATAACACCGCCGTAGCTCCGCTTAAACAAATAGCGGGCATCGAGCGCTCCATGATGGCAGGCAATGCTGGCGAGCCCGCGTTCGCGGGCCAGCAGCAGCGGAATCCGCGTGTAAGGATTGCTATCGTCGGCGCAGAGCACCCCCTGCACCGGTTCCCTATCGAGAACGTTTCGCCAGGCATCGCGAACTTGGATTCCATGCCGCAGTCGGCTGGGAAAGGAGTCGAAATGTCCCAGGCGGTTCAGGACGTCAAATTCAGGTATCCGGCATAACTCGCCAAGAAGCTCGCGTAGCCTCTTTTCCATTTCCGCGCCGCCCGCACGTCGGTTGCGCCGCGGGACATAGGATGACAGCCACGCGGTTTCGACATTCTTTGGAGCTTGGTCGGTCCATCCACTCCGGCGGGTTGCAACCAAAAGAAAATTCTCATCGGGAAACGTGTTTGCATAGGCAATTCCGGTTCGCGTGACATTGACGTACGCGGTAGGAATCAGAACGACAGGCTGCGTCAAGGACGCGCGTTTTCTGGCCAGGCTACCGCGAAGGTGATATCCCGAATCGTACTTGTCGCCCAGGATGTCGATCATCTGGGACGCAGAGAGCTTGTCGAACGCGCGGAGGTAATACCCCAATCCTTTTTGCACTCCCCATCGAGGACGGAAAACTTTCACCCGCGCTCCTAACAGGCATTGCAAGAAATCGGCATGCAAGCCGGGACGCGAAACGTGCACCTCGTCCGCTGAGCCGACGCTCTTCGCGAATCGCTGCAATAGAGCGAACGCTTCGAGTTGTTCGTGAAGATGAATCGACAGGATCTCCCACCAGTCGAGACCGTATTCGTCAAAGAGGTAACCGCAGCCTCGTCCCAACAGCTCGCGAATCTTGTAAAAATCCTCGAAGCCATCGCGGAGCGAATTCAAATTTTCGACCGCGCAATCGAATCGCTTGTTCCATCTTTCATAGGTCCCGCTCCCATCTCTGCCTAAATCTACGATCCGATTCCATCGCTGGTGAGCCAAAGCACCCGTATCCGCGGTATCGAGGGGATGGATCAGTAAAATTTTCATCGCATTCACAAGGCAAGCTGATCGTCGATGGAGAGAAGGATCGGCGACGTCGCCTTGCTAGAATAGCGCAGGCCGCTCTCTGCGAGTGAACCGCTGTCTCATGCGTGAGGAGACAAGAAGGACGCTCCGACTCCGGGTGCTGGAATTGTCGTCGGTACTGCACTTTCCGAGCAAAGCGGGGCTAATGGCCGGAAGCTAGCCGAAAATACGGGAGATTATTCGGCTGCCCCCATATCGCGCCAACGGAACAGGTTGACGCGCTTCTGGTAGCGCTTGATGAATACACTGATCAGTCCGCCGCGAACGCGATACGACTGCTGATTGTGCATGCTGAGGGGGTATTAAGCCAGCCATTACAATGTAAATCCGCGCCGGGCAGGCTCTGAGCCGCCGGGCGACTGGCGAAAAGCAGTCCCAGACAAGGGAGGGGATGATCGACGATGCTGGCGGAAAAAGTGTTCGACCTCGCCGACCAGAGGCAGTTTGCTGCTGTCTCGGGTGATTTCAACCCCATGCATCTTGATGCGGTTCAGGCGCGGCGAACGCAGGCCGGTGCGCCTGTCGTGCATGGCATCCATCTGTTGCTTTGGGCTCTCGAGTCACTTTCGTCGGCGCAACCGGAGTTGCCTCCCTTGCGCAGTCTCCGCGTTCAGTTCAATAGTTTCGTCTATCTACATGAGCCGGTTCAAGTGCTGCTTGTAAAACTGGAAGCAGCGCGCGCACGATTGACGGTCTCGGCAGCTAACGGGCCGCGATTAAGAATCACCATCGATTTCGGTACTGCTACGCTGGATAGCCCCGCCTGGTCGGCTTCCCCGCTGCGGCACATCACTTTCTCAACGGCACCATGCAATCTGGAACTTGCGCAGATGTCTGGCCGCTCGGGCTGCCTTTCCTTCGTCATGACTCCTGCAGATGCCGCGGCTCTGTTTCCGGCGGCCACGCAGTGGCTTGGCGCGCGCAGAGTTGCAGTTCTCGCGGCCAGCACTCATTTGGTCGGCATGATTTGTCCTGGCCTCAACTCGATATACGCCGAACTTTCGATCCATGCCACGCGCGAATTCAACCCTCGGGATTTCTTGGCTTTTCGCGTAACCGAAACGGACTCGCGATTCCGCACGGTCGAGCAGGAAATCGCCGGCGGAGGTATGGCCGGAATCGTGAGAGGCTTTGTCCGCACCCCGCCCGTGGAACAAGCGACGATGGAGTCACTGATTGGCTTGATTGGTCCGGCCGATTTTGCTGGGAGCTTAGCTTTGATCGTTGGCGGATCCCGTGGTTTAGGTGAACTGACAGCCAAGATGATAGCCGCGGGCGGAGGACACGTGATTGTCACCTGGAAGACCGGAAAGGAAGACGCCGAAAAAGTCTCTCACGAGATCCGTTTGAGCGGAGGCGCTTGTCATTCTCTTCCATATGATGTCCGCAGGCCCGTCGCCGAGCAACTGGCAACTTTCGCCCATACGCCGACACATGCGTACTATTTCGCTACTCCCACGATCTATCGGCCCAAGTCGGAGCTTTTCGTCGCGGACCGATTGCAAGAGTTCCTGGCCGTCTATGTGGATGGATTCTGGCAGTTATCGCAGTTCTTGCGCTCTCGTCAGCCGCGGCTTTCCCTCTTCTATCCGTCTTCGGTCTTTGTAACTGAGCGACCCAAGGGAATGACGGAATACTCGATGGCTAAAGCTGCCGGAGAAACCTTGTGCGCCGACATGAATCTCTCTCAAGGCCCATTGCACGTTACGGTGAGCCGCTTACCAAGGCTGCCCACCGATCAGACTGCTTCCACCATTGCCGTGGAGATGGCAAGTCCAATTGAGATCATGCTGCCCATAGTTCGTGAAGTGCAGTCGTGGCCGAAGTAACAATCACTCCGAGGTTTGGCTGGCGGCGAGGGATCCCCGATAGCGGTACCTAAAATGCCTTATAGACGATGCTGGGGGCGGGCTGATTCAGCAAGACGGTCATGACAAAAGCCGCTAGACCCAGCATCGTTGCATAGACCACGCGAGCATAGCGGCTGGTTAATACCGGCCAGTCAGATGCCTTGACCGATTGGAAGGTCGCGCGCAGCCGTTCCCACCCTGCTAATACTGCAGTGGCCAAGAGCAAAGTCGCTGTCCAGACACCAACCCAATCGGTTACGCTCAACGCACTGAAGACCCTGTCAATCTGCGCCCAGTCTGCCCAGAACCAGACTAGCGTAAAGGCAAACCAACTGAATGTAAGGCCTCGTCCGAAAGCAACGTAAATTGGGTTTGCCGTCAGCGCCTTGTATCTCTTGCGGCCCAAGCCGCGAGTCAAGTCCAACTGCCAGAGTTTGTTGATTGCCACGCCTCCACCCTGCAGCACGCCGAAGATCACGAATTCTGAGGTTCGTCCATGCCAAATGCCAACAAGGAAAAACGTTACAAAAAAGCAGAAGACCCCAAGAAATGGCTGCAATGCAACCGACGACATGCGCCGCATCAGCCACAGCAGCAGCGGATTGTAGACATACGTCTTCAGCCAAGCGGACAGCGTAATATGCCACCGTTCCCAGAAACCCAGAAACGAGGAGGCAGAGAAGGGACGATTGAAGTTCTCGGGCAGGCGCAAGCGCATCAACCGCGCCAGCGCTATCACGATGTCGATGTAGCCAGAGAAATTCGCGTACAGAAACAATGGATACATGATGACAATACGGAGAGCAGCGTAGAACTTGAGCGACGAAGGCAGCGGCTGCAAAATCTGGGTGAGTGCATCGGCCCACACCATATTGAACAACATCGCCAGTACATTTACTTTGAACAAGCCGCGAATTATGCGTTCCAGCTGCAATCCGATGACACGTGGTCCCAAAGAGATCGGCTGATCTGCGAATTGATCCTTGGCGAATTCGTCATAACGTTGAATCGGGCCTGAAACGAATGTCGTGAAGTTCAGTGTGTAAAGCAGATAAGCGCCAAGCCCGATGTGTTTCTTCTGTGTGCTATCAGCCGTCTCGATCAACAAGTGGAGCACGCGAAAGAGGACATAGGACAGGCCCAGCGTCAAATAGGGAAAGCGCAGGAACGTGACTTCCGGCAGGAAGGTGTATCGCTTCAGCCAGATATAGCAGAGAAGGACCGCGGAAATACTCCAGATCATCGATCTGGACCCGACGCGCTCTGCTAGGATACATCCCCCGTAGCCCAACAACAGGAACCCAGCCAAGGGTAAAAACTGTATCCCGTGATGCGTCAACAAACCTAGGAAGATGATAGTGGCGATGAGAAGTACGTTCGAGCGCCAAACAGGTGAACGACTGAAGTTCGAGACCAAAGCTGTAGCCAGACCGAAGAGAACAAACTGAAAAGAGGCAGCATCCACAATTATTTGGTTTGCTCCAATTTGGCCTGTGGCTGCGTGCCAGCCCTCAGCGCAGGAACCGCGCCATCTGTGAGCGCGTTGGCCAAAAGCCTAGTGATCGTCGCGTGTCCTTCCGCGTTGGGATGGCCATCGATCGGGAAGAAGCCCCAGTGTGGATTGGGAATCGTAACGAAGTCTGGGAGCACATCGACATAGCTTCCGCCGTGCCTCACTATGATCGAACGCAGTTCATTGTCCAGCTTGAAGGGGTCGTAACCTTTCGGCCACTCGCCCATCATGGAAACCATGGCCGCCTGGGTCCGATCGGGCAAGAGAACCGCAACAAAGGTAATTCCCGCATTCTTGGCTCGTTCTTCCATGTTCGCCGCATCGTTGTCGAAAGTTTTGAGTTGTGTCTGCCATTCCACGCTGCTTTCGGCTTTCAGAAAATCCTTCTCGTAGTCGCCACTCATGAGGGAAGACTTCACATACTGGCTCCGACTCTTGTACAAGAGGTCGCTTAGTAGTGTTGCGGTTCGCGTGTGACGAAAGATCTCGGCAGTTGCAGCCGCAAGGGATCCCTTGGCAAACGCGGCCCTTGTCTTATGCCAGGCCTTTGCTACAAAAGTGAGAGACCCGTCGTCCTCATGCGTGGGCAGCACCCAACTTGTCATCCCAATATCGATCGGAGTCAATATCCAAAGAATCATGTCAGGCCTTGCAGCGAGAGCGTCATCGAAATGAACAGCTATTGTATGGGGAGACCGCCAGGGCAGGGATTCGTTGTATAACTCAATCCTTCGACCAGTACGACGCGACAGTTCCTCGGGAAGCAATGCAGCGAAGCTTTGATCCTGCGCCACTCGAAACCCTGCTGCCATGGAAGTACCCAACATCACTATTCTGTAACTACCTGGGGTCTTTGGTCCAAGCTCACGATTGTCACGGTATCCGCTGCCATTAAACCGGTATTGCGTTAGTTGACCTTCGGGAATTTTCTCCCAGCACACGCAGTTCGGAATTCCCCGAGCCCCGGTCGAAGGATCATTGAACACCATACAATTTTCCCCTCCGGTGTCTGAGCTCGGGAACATCCGCCGGCCGATCCATTCGACGGAGCCAGCCAGCAGACAGACGGTCAAGAGACTGATCAGGGGCAGCAGGATCCAGTCTCGCCTCGCCAACCTCTCTTCCCTCATGCTTGATGTTTCGCTTGGATTGTCTTCGGTCATGAGATCGACTTTTCTTCGGTGACCGGAAAGCCCCGCGAGACTACCCTCATCTGCGCGCTCTCCGGCTCGGCACCCTCAACAAAAAGTTCCCATCGAGTCAGCCCTGACTCTTCTTCCATGATCTTGGCAAAGCCGAGTTTGGCATAGTGGTCGACAACCAGTTTATTGCGCTCAGTGGGCCGGTAAACGCCATGCAGTTTCTGGATCCCAGCCGCCCGTGCATGCTCCAGAAGCTCGCGAAGCACCACGTGCTCCACTCTTCGTCCGAGCACACGGCAACTCATCAGCCAGGTGTCAATTTCCCAAACCGCCGCCTCCGTTGGCCTGCAAATGACAACGCTGATCATACCGTTGTCCCCAAAGAGGTCGGCGAGCCGCACCTGGAGGGTAAAGATTGCCGGGTCGTTCTCCAGCGCTGTCACTTCCGGATCGGAATAACGCCGTGTCGTGAGATTGTACTGGTTGGACTTGTTGATAAGCTGGACGATGCGCGCCCTTCCGGACGCGTCGAAGGGCTGGAAGGTTATGGTCATATCCAGAGATGCCAGATATGCCTCCACCCCACCAACTTGCTTTTGCAGATTTGCGCGCTTCGCGTTGTCCTGATAGAAACCCGCACGCCCGAGATCTTCGGCAGCAAACGCCACGGCCTCAAAGTAACCGGCAGCCGCGAGCGTTCTGGCGTAATAGGCCGGTTCCTCTGGCAGTTCCGGCACGGCCACCTGTGGAAGCAACTTGCGCACCAGCCCGCGCTCCACGGGACTATCGTCGAGGAAGACCATGGCATCCAGCCCCAGCGACAATTCTTGGGCGATGGCTTGAATGTTGCTGGCCTTGTCCTTCCAGTTGGCCTGGAATACGGCAATGTGGTCTAGTTTCAGCAGCATTTCGGGATGCTTTTCAAAGGGCGCGCGCGCCACCTCGTCCGTGTTCTTTGAAGACACCGCTAATATGATTCCTCGTTGGCGCAGGGCCAGCGCTAGCCGCTGGACTGCCAAATGTGCTTCACCTGTTGCATCTCCTTGAGCGATCTCGATTCCCTCCAATCCGTCGTCCGCAATTACTCCACCCCAAACCGTATTATCGAGGTCGAGAATCAACACTTTTCTGCTCTTGCCGCGGAGGGCTGCGATTATACGGGCAACGTGATCGGCGTAAAGCGGGATGAATTCGTCGGAGAAAGAGAGCTTCGCGATATTCCACAACTGCGCGTTGTGCCAGTCGCTCAAGCCAACGGTTTCTGCCAAGCCAGCCACATCGAGCAGCAAGTTGCCCGAACCCAAAACATAATTGACTAGTTCCCGATTGATGGTGTCAATAAGGTTTCTCATCGTCCCTGGCAATGCGCGATCCAAGCTGCCAAACAGCGCTTCCACCGGAGGAGCGATCGTTTGGAAGATGCAGACTGCATTGGAGTGGGCTTTGATGCCGTTGCGAAGAGCCTGGAGGTAACCGATTACTCCTTGCACGCTGACAGACGCGGCTTCAGCGTCTCCGGGGCTGCTTTTCAACGGTAGCCCACGATGGTCGAGTGCTAGAAGCACTGCATCTGGCTTCGAGAGATTGACCTCCGAATCTGGAGTCAGCGCCTCCTGTGCAACTTGGTCATAAGAAGGCTGGATAACCTCGAGGGCGAGGCCGTAGCGTGCAGCGCTCGCCACGAGCGCAGGTATTACCAGATCGATCGTCGAGTTGCTCAAAACCGCCAAGCGAAACGGGGTCAATGGTTCAAGCGCCTTGTTTTCCATACGGGCCTTGTCGATGGCTTTGGCCAGTTTCGTCAATTGGTTCAGGTCCAGGGCAGGCGACGCTAGCGACTGCAACTCGGTTCCCAAATTGCCGGGCGACCCGCTTAATGCCTTAACCCTCTCAGCAAACCCGACAGGCACCCGGGGCAACCATCGCAATTCTGCATAAAGAGAATTCACCGGAAAATATTATCCTTGTTTGTTCAAACGATAGGCGCCCTCTGCCTCGCACAAGGTCGCTTAGGTCCGCGCTTCGATGAGATCTACAAGGTCGCCCACATTTTCGAGCTTGCCGATCTCCGAGGTCGAGAACTTGATTTTGAACGCTTTCTCTATCGTAAGCATCAGCCGGATATGATTGAGGCTGTCCCATCCGTCGACATCTTTTGCGGACAGCTCAGGGGTCAATCGAATCAGATCATCATCGAACACTTCTTGGAAGATCATGTCAAGACGAGCATAAATCTGCAATTTTTCCATAGACAATCTGCTCATCCTCCACGCAGGCAACATTGACCAGCTTCAACCCCGAGAATCCCGAGGGAGAGCCCACCCGATCAGGTAGCGATACACTTGGTTTTGTAGAGACTCATGGTCCCGACCGCGCTTCGCCACGCGATCACACCTCCCGTGGATCGCAACAATCGGTGCCGACGCGATTTATTCGATCGCTTGCACTCTTTCGATATACCGTATATTAACAATCGATGTCCAATAAAAGGGTGCTGGGCATTGCCTTAGCCGTTTCGCTCCTGGCCAATGTTATTGTCGCCGCATCCGGGACTTACGCTTTGCATCGTCGCGGTGGGCTCGAGTATCTCAAGGCCCATTGGAGGGGGATCCCGTTTTCAAAGGAGGTTAGCCCTGTCCGCCCTGCGAGGCAATCGCTCTTCCAGCTTCTCGCGCCTCCGCACGGTGGGCATTCCATCGTCTTTCTGGGCGATAGTATCACCGAGTTTTGTGAGTGGACTGATCTCCTGGGTGTGCCTGTAATCAATCGAGGCATCAGCGGGGATACTACCGGCGATGTGCTCAGTCGTCTAGACACGGTATCCAAAATTCGTCCAGACTCCGTGTTCCTGATGGTAGGCATCAATGATGCCTTGTATGGGACGGATGTAGCAACGGCCGCAGAAAACTATCGGCAAATCATTCGGGGTATACGCACCTCCAGTCCCAATACGATCCTCTATATTCAGTCCGTGCTACCGGTTTCACCTCCTATGGTAGACGGGTGGTTAGCCCGTGGGCGCGGATCACAAATCAATCAGTGGGTGCGAGCTATGAATCAGCAAATCCGCAATTTCGCGGAGGACAAATCTGTAGTTTTCATCGACCTACGCGACGATTTGTCAAAGCGGGGAGAGCTCGATCCCCGATATTCTGTCGACGGCCTGCATTTGAATGGAGCCGGCTACGAGGTGTGGAAGCGCAAGCTTTCTCCTTTTCTTCCGCCTCCCGACACGAGAGGTCATCTTCAAACCCGCGAGCCGTCAATCGCGCACCGACTGTGGGGTCGCAGGGCATCTCCATTCGGCGTTTGCTCACGGACAACGGTGACTGCCAGCGCTTGGGTCTGATTGAACCCGTTATTCGATCGCGAGAGCGGATTCTGAGTCGAGTTGCGCCAGTTCCGGGCCGATTCGCGAGTGATTTTGTGAAATTCCATATGCTAGCCACCAGGCAGCGAACCTATCCCCAGCCGGATGCTGACATTTCGAAAGCGTCACCGGCGGGCCAGGCCCGCACTTATCACGCGCGGGAGTTCGCCGCTCAAGGCCAGAACTACTGGAGCCGCAACCAAAAGCGCACCAAGCGGCGCAATCCTTGCCTGGGCCGTCGCCGCAGCGGTAGCTACACTCACCGTGAGCGGCACCGTGCCGGACCCTGCGAGCGTCGCTGGATTGGGGTTCACATTGCAATTGGCTCCTGTCGGCGCACCAGTGCAGGTAAAAGTGACGTTTCCGCTAAAGCCATCTGCAACCACAGAGACATTGTAAGTTGCTGTCTGGCCGGCGGTGACGGTAACGCTGTTCGGTTACGAACAAAGTTGCCAGCTCGACGTGGCACCCGCCAAGTACTTCGTGTTGGTGACGAAGCGGGAGAAGCGCGCTTGCAAAGCTTGTGAAGAGCAAGGAGTGGTCGAGGCTCCGCTGCCGTTGCGAATCATCGAGAAGAGCTTGGCCTCCGACAGCGTCGTAATCGACACGATTATCCGCAAGTACTGCGACCACATTCCTCTGCATCGGCAGAGCGTAATTTTAGAGCGAGAAGCAGGTCTGATGATCAGCCGAGCCACGCTGGACGGATGGACGCTAAAGGTCGGCGAGTTACTCATCCCTGTGGTGTCGGCGATGCGGCGCGAGCTGCTTGGAGGTGAGTACATCCAGGCGGATGAGACGCCGGTGAATGTCCAATTACATGAAGGGCGAGGGAAGAATCACCAATCCTATTTGTGGTTATTCGGTCGTCCGGGAGGAACTGTTGTATTCGACTTTCGCATGGGCCGGGGACGCGAAGGGCCGAAGCAATTTCTGGGACAATTCGAAGGCATCCTGCAAACAGACGGATATGCCGCATACGAACAAGTCGGAGGACCCAAGATGGTCCATGCTGCTTGCTGGGCCCACGCACGGAGGCTTTTTTTCGAGGCGATGCAGTTGTATCCGAAGGACCCAATTGCAACCGGGATCGTGGCTCACTTCGCAATTGACGCGGAGGCGCGTCGTCGAAGGCTAAGTATCGGGGAACGGGATCGGTTACGTCAGCAGAAAGCTATTCCTTTACTAGAGGCCATCCGCGAGAAGATTGAAGTGTCACAATATGCCGCGTTACCCGCCATTGCGCTGGGTAAAGCCTGTCGCTACACCCTTGGCTTGTGGAGGAAACTGACGAAGTCCTGAAGCACCCGATCCTTGAGTTGAGCAATAATCTGGCTGAGAATTCTATGCGCCCCGTGGCATTGGGCCGGAAGAACTGGCTACACGTGGGAAGTCCGCAGGCCGGACCGAAGATCGCCGCCATTCTTTCCATAATTGAGAGCTGTAGAAGAGTCAGAATTTCTGCTCGAAGCTATCTTTCCAAAATCTTGCCAGGCCTATCGAATACCTCAATTCAGCGACTCTCTGCACTTACCCCTTCTGCTTGGAGCCCTTCGCCATCGCCCTGAGTCCGATTCGTAACAGTGGTTACGGATAAGGTTCCGCGTGGTCAGCGGCTTCGTGTTTTTCTGAACCTGTGATTCTGTTAACCTCGGAGTTCTTTGATCCTCAATCATTCCGTGGCCAGAATCAGATATATCACGCGCCGGGATTTCTTGAAGTCGACAGCGCTTATAGGTGCTGGCCTGCTGACGCGGCGCTCTTTTGCCTCGTCCTCGGTATCTACAGAGAGTGCCGCTTCCTCCTGGTCACGGCTAGCGGATGGCTGGGAATATCATCGGGGCTCGCTTGGAAGCGTGTGGGACGCATGGAGGAAAGATCCGGATAATGGCCTCAAGTGGCAGCCCGTACCAATGCCCCATTGTTTCAATGCCTACGATGCCGTGGATCCGGACGGAACATTTTATGAGGGACAAGCGTGGTATCGCATTCGCTTACGGATTGCGAATCCTTTTCAGAAGGGACGCACCCTCTTGCACTTCGAAGGAGCAGGACAAAAGACCGAAGTTTTTGTCTTCCTGGACAGAACTGGACAGCATCTAGGCGGCTATGATGAGTTTGTGGTCGACATCAGTGACTTAACGGCGAAGGTTCTAAAAGAGCCGCATGCGGACAACCGTGTTCCGGTCGCGGTAATGTGCGACAACTCTCGAGATAACGAAACCGTCCCTTCCAGCCTCAACGACTTTCATCGCTATGGCGGCCTGTATCGCCCCGTCAATCTCGTTTATGTCCCGGCGGTCTCGCTCGAACGTATTCACATCGATGCCGAACTGGTATCAAAAAAAGAAGCCAAAGTGTCTCTCCGAGCTCGCCTCTACAATCCTGAATCGTTAAAGGAACCAGTACACGTTGAGATCGGCATTCTCGATCCACACGGCCGAGTCATCTATTCATCCACGAGATCGTCCGAGGTGTGGTCGGGAGAGCAAGAAATTGCGTCCTTCGACGTGAACGACGCCCAGTTGTGGTCTCCTGCAAATCCGGTACTGTATCGCTGCGAGATAACTCTGCGAAGCGAGCACGGATCCACGAGCATGACCGAACGCTTTGGCTTGCGCTTCTTCGAGTTTCTTCCGCACGGTCCCTTTCATCTGAACGGGGAGAGGGTGCTCTTGCGCGGAACACACCGCGAAGAGGACCACTCCGGCTTGGGACCTGCCATGAACGATGAATTGGTCGCGCGCGAACTCAAACTAATTAAAGATATGGGCGCCAACTTCCTCGGGCTAGCGCATCACCAGCAGTCGCGCCGGGTGCTCGACCTGTGCGACGAGTTGGGATTGTTGGTCTTGGAGGAACTTCCGTGGTCTCGAGGCGGCGTCGGCGGGGAGGGTTACAAACGAGAAGTTCGTGACATGCTTCGCGCCATGATCGATCAGCATTACAACCATCCGTCAATCTTTCTCTGGGGTGTGGGAAACGAGAATGATTGGCCGGGCGATTTCCCCGAATTCAATCGTCAGGAAATCCGCTCGTTCGCGAAAGAATTAAACGATCAGTGCCATGCTCTGGATAAGACCCGGAAAACCTTCATCCGGCGCTGCGACTTTTGTAAAGATGTTGTCGACATCTATTCGCCATCGATCTGGGCCGGCTGGTACCACGGTCCGTATACGGGCTACAAGATTGTCTCGCAGAGAGAAATGGAAAAGGTAAATCATTTTCTGCATCTCGAATGGGGCGCGGACAGTCACGCCGGCCGGTACTCGGAAGACCATGATCGACTCCTGACCATGCTCATCTCGGGGCAAACGAATGGCCAGAGCATGGACTATCTGCTCAATGGCGGCGTCGAGAGAGCTCCCGAGAATAGTGACTGGTCGGAGAACTACGCCTGCAACCTCTTCGATTGGCATTTAAAGGAACAGGACAATATGCCTTGGCTGACCGGGACAGCGCAATGGATCTTCAAAGATTTTTCCACTCCCTTACGGCCAAACAATCCAGTTCCGTACGTCAATCAGAAGGGGCTAACCGAACGCGATTTGACTGTGAAGGAGGGCTACTACGTCTTTCAGTCTTACTGGACCACCCATCCCATGGTTCACATTTTCGGGCATTCCTGGCCGACGCGTTGGGGCGATCCGGATGAGCTGAAGTTGATTAAGGTCTATTCCAATTGTGAAACGGTCGAGCTGTTCTTGAACGGCATTTCCTGCGGCAGGAAAAACCGCAATTCGCAGAACTTCCCGGCCGCGGGCCTGCACTGGCTGGCTCAATTTATCCCCGGCGAGAATCGGCTCGAGGCCATCGGAACTAAAGGCGGCGACACCTTCATCGATGAAATCAGCGTTCACTATCAGACAGAGAAATGGAAAGAACCGGCTCGTCTTGTGCTGACCGAACTCACCCGCGACTCCGACATTGTGAAAGTAGAGGCGCGCTTGCTTGACGCCGCCAATGTCTGTTGCCTTGACGCAAGGAACCGGGTATCTTTTGGCCTCGCCGGAGATGGCAAGCTCATTGATGACTTGGGAACAACCCGAGCTTCACGAACGGTCGAACTCGCAAACGGTCGTGCCGAAATTAGTCTCTCGACCAACGGGGGCAAATCTGTGCTCGGCGTTTCAGCAGCTGGAATTTCCACTGCGTTCTTATCCGTGAGCTGACTGTTCCTCTGCAACTTGGGCCGATGGGAACCCTGAAATGGAGAGGATCTGGTCGGATCACTAATGCTTAAGCGGTTCTTTCTCCATGAATAATCGCCGGACAGTTTTATTTCAGCCGCCTAATCACGTTGGACTGGGTCATATCAATCGATTGTCCGCGATCGCGATTGCACTCACAGAAATGTCCGAGTCAATACGTTCCGTCTTTGCTGTCGAAGGCTCCAGTCATGTGCTGTTAGATGTGCTGAAACTTCCTTCTCTGTCGCTGCCGAGTGACCATGACTTGTTCGAAACGGAACAGTGGACCTGCTGGTCGAGTGACGAGCGCCGCACGTTGTCACAAGAAGTCTCCCGAGCTATTTTGCGAACCGTGCGTCCACAGCTTGTGGTCTTTGACTGTTTCCCAAATCCAGCGTTCGCTAGAGCCGTGTTTGAGGAAAAGATTCCGACCCTTCTCTGTCTCCGCGAAATGCGGGACATCCATAAGTACCTTCGCCACATAGACGGCCTGTTAAGCCAGATCGCCCACATCATAATTCCGCACTCCGCCGACGCTTTTGAACTGCCGGAGGCCATTCGAGTAAAGAGCCGCTTCGTTGGCGAGATTGTCCGTCCCTTCACCCGAAAATTCGCAGCGGTTTCAGAGTCGGCAGAACGCTCGGTCCTCGTCACGGGCGGCGGAGGGGGATATCCGGGAACCGTCTCTCTTTATAACCTCGCCATTAAAGCACTCACCGCGCTACGGCGTCTGGCGCCATCGATCACTGGGCGGTTGATTACTGGTCCCCTCTTTCGGGACTGGGCAAAGCTGCAACCGGAAGCGGGTATCTCGATTGCTCCTTTCGAGCCTGATATGCTCGGCGCATTCTTGGCAGCTGACCTGGTAATCTGTGCTGCTGGGTATAACGTCTGCGCCGAGTTGGCTTGCGTTGGGACGCGCACAATTCTCGTTCCGGCTGAACGGCAGTGGGATGATCAGTATGCACGCGCCAGGCGACTGGTAGAAACCTATCCGCATTTCAGAGTCTTTAACGGTTCTTCCGCGCACGATCTAGCACGCTTTGTGCACGACGCTCTGCAAGATACAAAGATCACTGCTATCGCGTCTTCCATGGACGGCGCAAGGAAAGCCGCCGAAATAATACTCGCGATACTGGAATGTCGCTAGCCGCTCTGTCACACACATCGTGATTTCTCAACACTCCACTAATGCACAGTTCCCGTCAGTCGAGTTGGTAAAGTTTGCCACCATGCTTTGCGAGCAAAACTTAACAAAAATATGTCTTGACGAAAACTTACAATCTGCTAGGATGACGGCCTAATTCCCAGAAACCTCGGCTTAATTTACCCCCGAGGGTGTTGAAAAAGTTTTTATCGATTTAGGGCCCCAGTACCTTCCAAGCTTATTCAGGAATTGGAAGAACGTAATCTTACCCCGGATGAGCGGGGTGGGGGGACCGTACGCTCTCGCGCCGCCTAAATCTCAGATTAGTGCTCTGCTGGTCCGTGCTTACCGCGCTAGCATGGGCCGGCCCGACGATTACCTCGATCAGCCCTACTTCTGGTCCGCCATTTACGCAGGTCACAGTAAAAGGTAGTGGTTTTGGCACGAGCCAAGGAACGGTCAGCTTCAATGGCGTCGCTGGCGCAATCGTCAGTTGGACTAATACCCAGATTTTGGTCGATGCTCCGAATGGGTCGGCCGGGTCGGGTGCCGTAGAAGTAAATTGGAACAGCAGCTCATTTACCTTTAGCTTTACCCCCACGATCAACAGCATCAGTCCGCAGAATGTTCCATCCGGGCAAACCGTGTCGGTGGTTGGGCAGAATTTCGGGTCGGCCACCGGTTCTGTGACCCTGGCCGGCGAAACGGTTCAGATCGTTTCTTGGGGCACTAACTCGATAAGCATTAAGGTTCCGGCGAATGCTCCAACGGGCGCAGACCCAGTTATAGTCACGTCGTCAATAGGTTCATCGCCTCCTTCAACCTTAAATGTCCAATTTGCGCCGTCAGTGAGTGGCATCAGTCCAATCTTTGGGCCGCCGAATACTCAGGTGACTGTAACCGGCACCGGATTTGGAGCCAACACTCAGGGAACCGTCAGCTTTAATGGCGTAGCAGGAACGATTGTTAGCTGGAGCGATAAACAGATCATTGTCACCGCACCCAACGGTTCCGCCGGATCGGGCCCTGTAGTCGTGAGCTGGCAGGGAGTCAATAGTAATAGCTTCGTCTTCAATTTTCTGCCGACGATTTTCAATCTATCTCCCTCTAATGTCGGCGTAGGCTGGACCTTCTCGGTGGTAGGCCAGAATTTTGGCTCATCTCGAGGAACGGTAACTCTGAATGGCTCGGCTCTCACTCCATCTTCGTGGAGCACAAACTCCATTACCATTCCCGTCGTGTCTTCCGATTGCACAGGTCCGATTGTCGTAACCACGGCGATCGGTGCATCCAATACGAGCACGCTGACGGTCCAAGGAACCAGTTGCGGTAGCGCTCCCCTGACTGTAAGCGCGAGCGCTTCGCCGCGGGCAAATTCCGCTGGGTGGAATAACGCGAGCGTTACCGTGAGTTTTACCTGCAGCGGAGGAGTCGCGCCGGTGACATGCCCTTCGCCTCAAACAGTTTCGACGCAGGGCGCAAACCAGGTGATCACAGGAACGGCAAAGGATTCTTCTGGCGCGACCGCGCAAGCTTCCATAACGTTGAATATCGACCTTACCCCCCCGACACTTGCTATTTCGTCGCCCGCTAACGGAGCTTCCTTCACCTCGTCGCCCACACCCGTCTCAGGAACTGTGTCGGATGCACTGTCTGGCGTGGCTTCCGTCACCTGTGATGGCGCAGCGGCAACGGTGCAAAACGGAAGCTACAGTTGCTCGGTCCCGCTTAGTGCGGGTACGGATACGATCACGGTGCAGGCTACGGATGTGGCCGGGAATACCGCGTCCCAATCGGTGAACGCAACGCTCATCGTTCCCGCCGCAATTACCAGCTTCAGCCCGTCCTCCGCCACCATCGGCTCGCTCATCACCGTTCAAGGCTCCGGCTTTGCACAAACCGGGTTCTCCCCAGAAATTACTCTCAATCAGGAGGGTGGCGGCACAATCGAGGCGCCCATCTCAAGCGCCAGTTCCGGCACGCTTTCTTTTGTCCTCCCCTCCGGTGCCGCCAGCGGTCCCATCACCATCACTGTGGACGGCCTCACAACCGTATCGTCGAGCTCACTGTCCGTCGTGTCGTCGTCCACTTTCTCCTTAAGCGCAGGGCCGGCTTCAGTGACTTTGCTGCCGGGCCAGAGTGCTATCGTTCAGGTATCCCTGACAAGTACGAACGGCTTCACTCAGCCCGCCGCCTTGAGTGTTTCCGGTCTTCCATCGGGGATAACGGCTAGTTTCCAGCCATCGCAGATCACTGAAGGCGGCTCCTCCCTGCTTACCCTGTCTGCGCCTAGCGGGCAGAGCCCTGGTTCCTCGGTTTTGACGATTTCCGCCAGTGCAACTGTACAGGGAATCTCGCAGACCGAGACGGCACAAGTTTCGCTCAATGTTCAAACACAGGCGGGCAGCGCCAGCTTCGCAGGACGAGTTGCGGTTACAGGGCCTTATAACATCCCGCTCGTAGGCGTTACCGTAAGTTTCACAGGGACGAACTACACAGGCAAGCAAACTGGATGCACAGGCTCGACGACCACGGATAATGGCGGAAATTTTGTGCTGAATGGCCTCTCAAGTTCTTGCACTGGATCGCAGATGATCGAGTACGACCCGTCAACAGTTACATCTCCTCCAGGCAAATACTCCGGAGTAACTCTGAGTTATGTGATCACTCCCGGGCAGACAACGACGCCCGGAATTGTCGTCCACTTGCCGAACGTGACGAACGCGGAGACTTTTAATATTTCGCAGAATTCATCTCAAAACCAAACGTTTGTCTCGCAGACGATTCCGGGCGTAACCATCACGATTTATGCGGGAACAACCCTCTCCTTGGCTGACGGTACGCAACCGGACCCGTTCCCGCTGAGCGTCATCGAGATTCCTTATAGCCAAGTTCCGGATTACATGCCGCCGAACCCAACTGAAGATCCGGTATTCGCAATGTCGATTGAGCCGTTCAATTCGAGTTCGAGCCAACCGATCGCCGTCAGTTATCCGAACCGGAAAAACTCGCTGCCGGGCAGCAACATGCCGTTGACGTCCCTCAATCCGACGTTGGGAATGATGGTCAACTACGGCACGGGCACAGTTTCGCCAGATATGACGCAGGTCGTTCCTGACCCCGACCCGGCGAATCCCGGCCACCTCTACGGCATTTCGCATTTCGACTGGCATTTCCCGCTGCCGGCGCCCAACCCTACAAATCCCAGCCCAGATCCTGATTGCCCTTGCGCGGGGGATCCGGTCGATTTTGGTTCTGGAATTTTGGTGGAGACGAAGACGGACATCGCCTTTAACAGCGCGCGTGGACAGATCGCATTGACCCGAACCTATCGCGAGATGGCCGCTACCGTCGGCCCGACCGGCATAGCCGCGGGCGGACCCTTCGGGTTAGGAACGAATCACAATTACAACGTCTTCATGGACACGAGCTTTGTCTCGACCATCCCCGACCAGACGAGCGTGGTTGGTTTGCTGATGCCAGATGGAAACGAGTTCTGGTTCACCGGGCAGCTTGGTCAAACATTTATCACCTCTTCTACCCCCACCGTTGCCGGCGCTACGTTCAGCAATATTCAGTGTGGCGGAAACAACGGGTATGGAATTCCCTGCTCCGGTACACTCCGCTGGAGAGACGGCACAATTTATCAGTTCCAGCCGCTGCTGGTTGGTCAACCATTTTTTGGCTTCCTGATGTCCATCACAGATCCCAATGGGAATGTCACGACAATCGTGCACGATCAAAGTGTACCCAGCGAGATCGATCGGATCGTAGATCCCGTCGGGCGTGCGCTTACCTTTGGCTATGACGGCAGCTATCGAATCACCTCGATCACCGATCCGATTGGCCGGTCGGTTTCCTACACCTACAATTCGATTGGAAAACTAGCCACGGTTACTGATCCAAAAGGAGGAGTCACTACTTATACCTACAACGCCCTAAACCAACTCTCTGCGGTGGAGGATGCGAATGGCAATACATATCAGAATCAGTACGACCCCAACGGCCGAGTCATCCAACAAACGGCTCCGGATGGTGGCGTGACGCAGTTCCAATACACACTGTTGAATCCGAACGTGGCAACCAGCCCGGTCGTGACCACAGTGGTCACAGATCCGCGAATGAATTCCACGACGTACACATTCAATCCCGCCGGATACCTGCAATCCATTACGGACCCCATGGGGAACCAAACCGTTTATACCGTCAATTCGTCGACTAATCAGAAAACGAGCGTCACCGATCCTCTGATGCGCACTACGGGCTATACCTACGACAGTAACGGAAACAAGACGAGCATCACGCTGCTGCAGGCAATGCCATCCGGGGAGTCCTTGGGTGGCAGCTCTCTGGACATGGTTGGGCCAACCACTACAACGTATGTCTACGACCCCGTATTCAGCAAGCTCACCAGCACGACTGACCCGCTAGGGAACCTCACGACGTACAGTTACGATGGAAATGGAAACTTGCTCGGCGTAAAAGATCCGTTGGGTCGACAGACAGCGTACGCATACGACTTCAATGGCGAAAAGGTGAAATTCACAGATCCGACTGGAGAGATCACCCAATACGTCTATTCTGCCGGAGCCATAAGTAGCATGACCGATCCAATGGGCAGAGTCTCTGTTTACCTCAGCGACGGCATCGGAAGGCAAGTATCATCTACAACCCCACTGGGACAGACAACTCAATATCAATATGATCCATTGGGCAAGATCGTGGGCACTATCGACCCGTCTGGGCATCAGCTGTCTTACGGCTATGATGCAAATGAAAATTTGCTTAGCGTTACCGATCCGTTAGGCAACACAACTAAATTTTCCTATAGCTCGATGAACCGGCTGCAAACTCGGACTGATCCAATGGGTCACAAAGAAACCTATCAATACGACTTTAATGGCAATCTATTACAATTTACGGATAGACGTGGAACAACGTCGAGCTTCAGCTATGACCAGTTGAACCGGAAGATTACGGCGAATTACGGCTCTGGTGGGACGGTAAATTACTACTACGATTCCGTAAACCGCATGACCCAAGCAGTCGATTCGATAACCGGCCCAATTACTCGCAGCTATGACCTTTTGGATCGAATGGTTCTGGAGGGCGCGGCGAACGGAAGCGTGAGCTATGCGTATGACGCCTCGGGGCGGCGAATTTCGATGCAGGTATCGGGGCAGCCCGCGGTTGTGTACGGCTATGACAACGATAACGAGCTACTGAACATATCGCAGAACGGATCTGTTGTAGGCTTAACTTACGATCAGGACGGGCGACGAACGGCCGTGACGTTGCCGAACGGAACCGTTACCAGCTATGGCTATGACAGTGATTCCGAGCTGACTGCCATCAATTATCAAATAGGCAGCGTCAACCTTGGAAGCCTCACCTACGCCTATGATGCCGACGGGCACCGCACAAATGTCAGCGGCAGCCTCGCACAGACCACACTACCGACAGCTGCCGCCGGGGGCGCCGTAAACGGTGACAATCAGCTTACGCAATGGAATGGCAGCAGTTTCACATACGATGCAAATGGGAATCTGCTCTCGGACGGAACCAATACCTATACATGGGACGCACGTAACCGTCTGGTCACAATAAGCGGCGGAGTGTCTGCCAGCTTCAAGTATGACCCGTTTGGCAGACGCGTAGGAAAGACTGTTGGCGTTGCGACTACCAGCTATGTATATGATGGCCCTAATTCTGTCCAGGAGTTAGTTGGTGGCCTAGTATCGGCGAATATGCTGTCCGGATTGAACATAGATGAATTCTTTCAGCGTACCGATGGATCGGGAACGGGTGCGTTGCTGCGTGACGCGCTAGGCAGCACAGTTTCAATCGTTGGGGGAACGGGTAGTGCCATCGCACAGTACACCTACGGACCCTTTGGTAATACAACCGTAACTGGGACGTCAACAAACTCGTATCAGTACACGGGCCGGGAAAGTGATGGCACCGGCCTCTACTACTACCGCGCCAGATACTACAATCCCCAGATCGGAAGGTTCATCGGTGAGGATTCGGCTCGATTTACCGGGGGAATCAATTTCTACACGTATGCCCAAAATAGCCCAATAAACACGAACGATCCGTTGGGCCTCTGCAATTGTATTCCTTGGTCATCGTTAAGCTTTTTCCAGAAATTGATATTGAATGGACTGAGCGCACTGGCGCAGCGGAGCGGTGGCGTACGCGCGTTTGGTGGAGGCGGGGCAGCTGCCTTCTCTCCTCCCAGTTTGGCCGGTGGAGGCGGAAGCACGCAGGGATTGTGGATGGCGGATTATACCGGGCAGGAGGGATTGTATTGGTCTGCTGGCGGTGGCCCTACAGTTGGAGAAGCTGGGGCAGGCGTCCTTGGCGGCATCCAGTACATGACCTCAACATTTAATACAAACGTCACGGTGCAAGATGTGGTGAATTCTTCCGTTTCCGTGGGTTTTGCCGCGGCTGCGGGGCTTGGAGCAGGAGTGGATGTTAGTCCGCAAACAGGAGTGTTTACGGGGACGATTGGGGTCGGGGTAGGGGGATGGGGTGGAAGCGGTGGGTTGAACGTTGCGTCAGGTTTCATCCCAATTTGCCCTCACTAAATTATGACGTCGAACGATTTTTCGCCCCGACCATCCGTGCGACAAGTATTTGGCGTGGGACAGTTACTGTGGGCGGCTCGATATTGGCTCTGGCGAATCCAAGCGGGAGAGTGGCAGATTGTGACGGCGAAAATTGAGACTCATGAATTTTTACGATTTGCCACTAATGCGGGGTGGTTGAGCACTTGGTATAGCTATACCTTTCGGGGAGGTTTTTTTTCCGGCGAGTTCCGCAAATATATCGTCGCGAAGAAAACCTCGAAAGCAGAATCAGATCCGGAAACGATTGCGTTGTTGAGGCGTTTTTCCGTGGGTTCGCAAATTCAAATACGGATCGATCCTGATCGACCGGCCAAGTCGATTGTAGAATTCCACGAGAGTTCGGGCGGCGTCGTTCGCACGGATGGTTAGAAGGAATGGCGGCGCGGTGAAGCGAGTTGCACTGCAATCGGAGCGAGCGCGAATGCTGTGCGCGACGCGGCGTTAAATGGTTGTCCGTAATGAGGAGATTTAGTGTTTTCGCAGCGCTGAGTTTGACGGTAGGGGAAACAGGGTGCGCCAAACCCGATCATGTCATGAAAATTGAGTCTCCAGAGAAAGGACTGTTCTACACGGTAGAAACCTTCAAGGGACATGGTCCTGTCGATGCTGATTTTATCCGAGTGTATGCGCACCTTGAACTCAACGGCGAGACGGACAGAAAGCTAGTGCTGGACGGAGAGTATCTGGATATTTCCAAAATTACCTGGGTTGATCGGGATAACGTGAAGCTTTGTTTGCAGGGAGGGTTTACAAATTCATTTCACAACCAAGTGACCTTGAGGGTAAACGGCAGCCCCTCGGAAACGATCCATACTCACCTACTAGAGAATTGTGAATGAGAGTAGGGAAGGCTAACGGCGGCCGGTTGCGGCTCAGCGAAAGAATGCGAAGGGGAATGACCTCAGTGACTTTGTAGAGGAAATCGTTGGATGAATGCGGCGATTCGCATGAGACATAACAGACACTTACGATTGTGCCGAGCCGCAAAAGTCGGCGCTGTCATCATCTTGCTAGCCGTGGCTGCCCTGCCGCTTCTTGGCCAGAATAGTGGCATTCAGTACTTCTGTGATGACCTGGGTCAACTCATCCGGGCAGTGGATCAGAGCAGGAATGTCGCCACCTGCGCGTATGCGGCTCAGTCAGGTGCAACAAATACCTACTTGAACAACGGGGTTCCAATGGATCCGAACTACCCGAATTTGCCGGCCTCCAATGTCGCGAACATCACCCAGGGATATAACGACGAACAAAGTGGAACTTTATGTACGCCTTCGAATTGACAACAGCGACGGATTTTGCCAATAGGACGATGGGGTTCCGGACAACGAGATGCCGTGCAGCTCTTACGACTCCTTTGTTCGTCAGCCTTGGAGTCTGTGTCCTGGCGATTAGCTGTCAGAGAGAGGGCGACACGATTTGGTCGGCGGAGCTCCGATCTCCGGATGGGCGATGGATTGCCAGTGCGCGCACCATAGAAAACAGTGGGTTCGGCACAGGTTCCATCCAAACTAATGTGTATCTGAAGCGGACGAGTGGCTCAACTTCTCCGGAGACGATCTTGTCGTTTTTTCACGATGCTTCGCCGGGTGGACGGACGATAAACCTTGCGATGAAATGGGAGACCCCATCGCATTTGGAAGTTACGTATGACGGACATGCAAATCTGGGATTCCAGGTCGTCAAGGACGGCGGCATCGATATCTCGGTACGAGACTTTTCATCCACTGAAGCTCTGTCCCCAGATGGGCGATGGCTTGCAAGCGCACGCACCACGCGGTGGTTTGGGCCGGGAACACCGGGGGAGGAAACGAATGTATACCTCGAGCGCAACAACAAGGACTCCCATCCTCCCGAGAAGGTTCTGGGTTTTAGTCACGATGCTACAGCGTCGCAAGTCGGCACTGTCCACCTCACATTGAAATGGGTAGCCCCCACGCATTTAGAAGCGACGTATGATGGGCACGCAGCAATTGACGTGCAGGTTGTAAAGTACGACGGCGTTGACATCTCGGTGCAAGACTCTTCAGGTGCCAAATGAGATTCGAGTTACGGTGAACTCGATGCGCTGTGATACGAAATCGCTGATGTGTCGAATAGCCAGAATGCGCGCGCTCACGTTCCTCCTGCTGACCGCATTCGTGCTGCCGCTTTTCAGCCAGAACACCGGTATTCAGTACTTCTACGATGATATAGGCCGTCTCATTCGTGCGGTTGACCAGAACGGAAATGTCGCCACCTATTCTTACGATGCGGTTGGCAACCTACTCTCGATTACCCGTTCGACGCTTCCTGCAAACAACGGACTAACAATTTTGAACTTCACGCCGCAGAGCGGACCGGTTGGACAGAGCGTTACCATTCAAGGCCAGGGGTTCAGCACAACACCTTCCTCGAACACCGTGCAGTTCAATGGAGTTGCTGCCGCCGTTACGGCAGCGAGCGCCAACTCTCTGACCGTCACCGTGCCTGCTTCGGCAACGACCGGTCTGATCTCAGTGACCGTGGGTACACAAAGCGCGACGTCTGGCTCAAACTTCAACGTGACCAATCAGCTCATTTCGTTCGCAGTATCTCCACAAAACGTTTCAGTTCACTTCGGAGCGCAACAACAGCAACAGTTTACAGCGACAGGTTACTATACGGGGGGCAGTTCCCAGAACCTCACGGCGGCGGCGACCTGGGGATCATCGAACCCGTCCGTTGCTACGGTCAGCAATTTGCCAGGAAGCCAGGGGCTGGCAACGATAGTTGGTTCCGGCACAACTACGGTAACG
>Ga0116105_1000024_pt1 | contig 60248 bp, 47 predicted proteins | sample June2015DPH_6_20_FD_89716 | JGI IMG/M metagenome (GOLD analysis project Ga0116105, IMG submission 89716) | Peatland microbial communities from SPRUCE experiment site at the Marcell Experimental Forest, Minnesota, USA - June2015DPH_6_10 | ecosystem: Environmental > Terrestrial > Soil > Wetlands >... | reverse complement strand
GCGGACGATGCAGGAACGTTTCGGCGCGCGCGACCCGCGCTCGCTGATGCTGCGTTTCCACGCGCAAACCGCCGGCTCCTCGCTCACCGCCCAGCAACCCGAAAATAATCTGGTGCGCGTCGCGCTGCAATCTCTCGCCGCGGTTCTCGGCGGCTGCCAATCTCTGCATGCCAACGCGCTCGACGAAGCTCTCGCTCTTCCCACCGAGCAATCCGCGCTGCTCGCGCTGCGCACCCAGCAAATCATCGCGCAGGAAACGGGAGTGGTTAACACGATCGATCCAGTCGCAGGGTCCTACGCCATCGAAAAATTAACCGACGAAATCGAAGCTGGCGCGCGCGATTACATTTTCAAGATTGACGCGATGGGAGGAGTGCTACGCGCGGTCGAAACCGGCTTCATCCAGCAGGAAATTCAAAAATCCGCGTTCGAATACCAGAATGCCGTGGATAGCGGTGCGCAGGTAGTCGTCGGCGTAAATCGTTTTCAAACCGAAGACGAAAAACCCATCCCCACCCTCCGCATTGACCCCGAAATCGAACGCACCCAGATCGCGCGCCTCAATTCCCTCCGCGCCCGCCGCGACACATCCAAATCCCAAGCCGCGCTGGTAGAAATCGAGCGCCGCGCCCGCACCACCGAAAATCTAATGCCTGCAATCCTCACCGCAGTCGAAGCCTACGCCACAGTAGGCGAAATCTCCGACGCCCTCCGCCGCGCCTTCGGCGAATACCAAGAATCCGTCGTCATCTGAATCGCACCACAGCGCGATTCACCCTGAGAACCTGCCCGCCGCAGGAGGGCCGGCAGTGCCGGGGTCGAAGGGTTGGCGCCGCCTTTCGTGGCGCCGGCTCGTCCTGAAAACCTGCCTGTGGCAGGGTCGAAGGGCGTCTCGCCGGCTCTTTTGGCTTGGCCTCTGTAGCGGCCGGTTCAGTTTCATCGAACCGGGCAGCTTTTGCTTTTAATTTTGCTTTCGCTTTTATTTCTGCGTCTGCGCCGTCATCCTGAGCCCGCGAACGCGGGCGAAGAATCTCTCTTCCGGTTTTCTCTGAGAACTCTGCTTCTCTGCGGCATTCTTGCCGTTCGCGTTCAACTCCGAACTGTCGACTGTTAATTGCTTCTTTCTCCGATTTACCTCCGCCTTTCCTCTGTGTCCTCTGTGTAAATCTTTTGACTTTCTCGAAAGCCCAGCGGCCCTCCCACTACTTCTGATAACTGATCCGATAAACCGCCCCCGCATAATCGTCAGAAACCAACAAAGCCCCATCCGGCATCACCAAAACATCCACCGGCCGCCCCCAATGAATCCCTCCCGCGAGCCACCCCTGCGCAAACGGCTCATACTTCACAGCCCGCTCTCCATCCAAAACCACGTGGCTCACCCGATAACCAATCGGCACACTGCGATTCCAAGACCCATGCTCCGCAATAAAAACCCCGCCCCGATATTCCTCCGGAAACATGCCACCCGCATAAAACCGCATCCCGATCGCAGCCACATGCGCCGGCAAATTCCACGCCGGCGCCACAAACTCCGCACACGAATGCCCGCGCCCAAACTGCGGATCCAAAATATCTTTCCCGTGACAATAAGGAAACCCGAAATTCAGTCCCGCGCGCGGCGCATAATTCAGTTCGTCGGGCGGAATGTCGTCACCCATATTGTCGCGCCCATTGTCGGTGAACCACATCTCCTGCGACTGAGGCTGCCAATCGAATCCCACCGAATTCCGCACGCCCAACGCATAAACTTCCATGCCCGATCCGTCCGGCCGCATCCTTAATATGCTCGCGACGTGCTTGTCCGCCGATTCGCATACATTGCAAGGCGCGCCAACTCCCACGTACAACCATCCATCTGGCCCGAATCGGGCGTATCTCCATTCATGTTGATTGGTATGCGGCAGGTCGGTACTTACCACCACAGGCGCCGGAGGATTTTTCAGTCGCGCTTCGATCGCATCGTAACGCAACACGGGGCTCACTTCCGCGACGTACAACGAACCATCGTGGAACGCAACGCCGTTCGGTTCTTGCAGACCGCGCGCAATCGTAATCACTTCGCCGGCCTTGTCAGGTCGCCCGCTGGCCGTCAACGCGTATACTTTCCCGGCGCGCCGCGACCCCACGAAAACAGTGCCGCCCGCTCCGAGCGTCAACGACCGCGCATTCGGGACGCCCGTCGCATAAAGCTCGATCTTGAATCCCGGCGGCAACTCAATCCGCCGCAGCAGAATTTCCAGCAGCGGCGCAGGAATCTGCCCCGTCCACCGGCAATATCCCGCCGCAGCGACCACAGCGCACACGATCAGCACACTCAACAAAATCCAGCGTCGCCGCGATGTCTTGCTCATGCGTCACTCATAAATCGCTCGCGCCATCAGCCGCAACATATCCTCACCTACGATCGCGCCGCGCGCTGATGGTTCGGCCGGAACGTCCGACCGCTCGCGCATGCCACCAATGTTTCAAACGCCGCCACGCACGCGTGCCGCAATTCGCGCGCAATCCGCTCTGACACTCCCTTGGCGAGTAACAATGTTGCAGTTCCGTGCAGCAACGCCGCCAGCGCCAACGCCAAACCCGCGTGCTCTTCCGGCGTCCCGCCCAATCGGTCCGCCAGGCTCTTCTTCAGCAAATCAAACGAAGGCCGCGCTTCTTCCTTCGCCAGCCGCACGGCCCAATCCGCATGGATCAATTCGTACTCGTTCGAATGCTTAAGCGCGAACTCGAAATACCGCGAGCAAAACTCGTCGGCTGTATGCGCCCGCCGCATATAAGAAAACATAATCTCCTGTGCCCGCTTCCGCAGCAGCTCCAGAATATCTTTCTTATCGCGAAAACGCTGGTAAACGGTCGGAGTCGTCGTCCGCGCCGTGCGCGCGACCGCGCGCATCGTCAGCGCTCGTTCTCCGCCCCTGCTCCACAATTGATAGGCCGCATCCAGAATGCGGTCTTCCAAACGAGCATCAGCTGTCCGCGGCATCCACGCTCCTCGCGCTACTGGCAATTGAAAGTTGAAAATAATCTTTACAACGTATAACAAACGCTGTATAAATAATACTGGCGCGCAGTATACCCCCGATTCTTTCCCTGGTGCAGTAAAAATCCGAGGTGCGTGAAGACGTGCGCTGAGAAGGATGCTACGAGGAACCATGCACAGATTTGAGTATGCCATCACCACCAAAGCCACGCCCGCCCTGGCCTGGGAGGTCTACACCAATTGGAAAATGTGGCACACCTTCGCCAATATCTACGGCCGTCTGCACTGGCAGCACGGCGAGCCCTGGAGCATCGGCAGCCGCATGGAAATTGAAATCCTCAAGCCCGTGAAAGTTGTCATCGATCATTTGATCGTCAATTGCAAACCCGGCCGCGAACTCGGCTGGATCGATCGCGCCCTGGGAATCACCATGCACCAATGGGTGGAATTCGACGAAGCGCCCGGCGGTGGCACGCGCGTCCGCACCTGGGGAGAAATCAAGCCGCCTCGGGTAGCCGTGGCGGGACGCACTGCCGAATATCTGGTGGGAGTCTTTACCGAAACCTGGTACGAAAATTTCCGCTCGATGTGCGATGAGTTCGCCGAAGTCGGAGTTTGAATCCCGCTACAGCGGGATTCACCCTGAGAACCGACAGTGCCGGTTCGAAGGGTTTCCGCTTCAGCGCGCGATCGCAAGGTCGACGCCGCTAACAAAATCTAGTGCGATGCAACGGACGCCGAAGTCTTCCCCTCGCCGCCCGCATCCGCCAACGCCTTCGCGCGCAGCACCAACACCGGGCACCCCGCCTGCTTCACCACTTTTTCCGTCACCGAGCCAAACGCGATCTTGTGCCATCCCGTCATCCCGTGCGTCGCCATGATGATCATGTCCACGTTTTCGTGCTCGGCAATCCGCACCAGCTCCATGCCGACGTCGTTCGCTGTCCCCAATTGCGTGCGCGCTTTCACATTTTTCTGCGCCAGCCCCGCGGCCAGATCAGTCAGCCGTTTCCCGGCCGCATCCATCAAGCTCTGGTCGTACGCGCCTTCCTTCAGCATGGACACGCTTTCCGGCAAATCCGGAATCGCCGGCACCACGTGCGCCAGCAGCAAATCCGCGCCGAAGCGCTTGGCGAAGTCCACCGCCACGTCCAACGCGCCCAACGAAGGGTCGCTGAAATCAATCGGCGAAAGAATCAATTTAGGAGGCAGCATGGCGTCGTATCCTTTGTGCCAGTGTTCCAGGGGACGGAAGGGGCAGCGGCGCCATCCTACCAAACCAATTTTCCGCCATGTTACGCTTCCGTTGCTGCCACGTTAATTTCAGAAGTCGAATCGCTCCCCACCACCAGCGAAGAGCTAGCGCCCCAACTCCGCCGGCCGAGGACATTTTGGAGTGCGGCGGCTTGCCGCCGCCCATACAAGCCGAAGCTTGCTTCGGCGCTCGCTCCGCGCCGCATTCGCCTTCCGCCGCGCAGCTTTCGTAACCTCCTGACCTCCGCGCCCACAACTCAGGACACCACCCCGCCCGGCCACCCCTACGCCTCCGAATCGTAATGCCTTAGAATAATCCCGAATGAATTCCGCACCTCTCATAGAAAATCTCCGCGTCGTCCTGGTCTCGACGCGCAATCCTCTAAACATCGGCGCCGCCGCCCGCGCCATGAGCAATTTCGGCTGCACGCACCTGCGCCTGGTAAATCCCTACGACCCCGCGTATCGCGAAGCAGTTTCTGCCGTAGGCGCCGCGCCAGTTCTAGCCAGCGCCGAACAATTCAGCACCGTAGCCGAAGCCGTCGCCGACTGCGCGCTGGTAGTCGGCACCACAGCCGCCGGCCGCCGCGAACTGCATCATTCTCTCTGCACACTCGAATCCGGGGCGCGCCACATTCTGCAACGCCTCGCGCGCAAGCGCCCCGCCCGCGGAAAGCGAAATCGCGTCGCGCTCCTCTTCGGCTCCGAAAAAACCGGCCTCTCCAACGAAGATCTCAGCCACTGCCACTGGCTGCTGCGCATCCCCACCCGCGCCGAGCACCGCTCGATGAACCTCGGCCAAGCCGTAGCCGTCTGCCTCTACGAAATAGCACGCGACCCCAAAGCCGCCGCCAAATTTTCCCGCGCGCTCGAAAAAGCCGAGCCCGCCACCGCCGGCGAACTCGAACGCTTCACCGCCATCCTCACCGAAGCCCTCAGCTCCAGCGGCTTCCTCGATCGCCGCACCGTAGCCGACGCCCACGACCGCATCCGCCGCCTCGTCCGCCGCCTAAATCTCCCCCACCGCGACGCTGACATGTGGACCGGCATAATGCGCCAAATCGCCTGGAAGCTGAAGGCGACAGAAACCCCGCAGCCACCCACGGCCGCACGTAGAAAGCCGACGAGCTGACCTCTGGACGGACACGCCTCGCCGCACGTTCGCAATCGCAACTTGAAACGTATGCTCAATCATCTTGGCCCGAAGCGACGCCGGAGGCGCGGCATAGAACCTCGCAAAAAAATCCCAAGTGCCGCAGCCTGAAATTCGAATCAGCATGTCCGGTTGAGACCGCAGCTTTAATCAGGACTCGGCAAAGTACGCGAAAACGCTCTCCCCGCTACTGGTTCGTCCAACTAACTATCAAGATTTTCCCCCATTTCCCGATATATGAGTTGCGAGGCTGCGTGTCCCGATTCGAGCTCCAGCAAAGAGGTGTGTGCAATATTTCGTCTGGCCTGCATAAGTTCTGCTTTGCAACGTGCACTTCCGCTTGGGTACGCATCCTCTCATACATGTTTCACGCTATAACCCAGGAGAGAGCCGATGTCCGGCAGCGAAAACACGGGGCGAACCCGGCCAGCATCAACTGACAGTTCCCGCGCCGCCCAGCCCGCCGCACAGCGCGCATTCCGCAGACCCCCACGCTGGCTACACTACTGCTTGACCGTCTCCATGACGGCGGCCGCCCTCCAGCTCTACTTGATAACGTCGCGCGCTTTCGACAACCAGCCCGCGCCAATCATCTTTGTGATCCCCATTGCCATTAGCGCGTACCTGGGCGGCCTCGGTCCGGGGCTCGTCGCCACGATCCTTAGCGTGTTGTCTGCGGACTACTTTACTACCCCTCCCTTTTCCAGCTTCCGCATCGCTCACCCAGTTGACTACCTCCGCCTAGGGACGTTGCTCGCGGTTGGTGTCCTCATTAGCTTGTTGTCTGACTCACTTCTCCGCGCGAAAAGCGCTCTGCAGCCGCGTAGCGAAACGAGCGCCTGGCTTCCGCTGGAGCGCAAAATTCGTTTGACCTTCGGCTTCGCTGCGATTTGCCTGCTCGTGATAGGAATAGTTTCCTATCATGCTGTCAGCAGCCTCCGCGTAAACGACGAACTGGTCGATCACACCCATCAAGTGCTGGCGTGCCTCACCAAGCTGCTTTCCACCGTGACCGACGGCGAAACCGGCGTTCGCGGCTACATCATCACCGGAGACGAGCGCTTTCTGCAGCCCTATAACTCCGCGATGGACAGCATCGCTGCGACGCAGCACGAACTCCGCGGTTTGACCCGCGATAACCCTGTGCAACAGCGCAATCTCGAGTCACTCGACCCGTTGATTGCCGAGCGAATTTCCATCCTGCGCACGCAGATCGCACTGCGCCGCACCAAGGGCTTTGCGGTTGCGCAAGCTGACGTTGCCACGCAACGAGGCAAAGAGGCGCAAGATCGCATCCGCGCGCACATCACGCAGATGCTGGACGTGGAAACAACTCTCCTCAAAGACCGCGATGCCCGCGCACAGCGCAGCAGCTTCGTCGCCAAGATCGTCATTCTCTGCGGCAGCCTCGCGACCTTGCTTGTTGTTATCGTCGCACTCTTTGTGATCGGCGAGGATTTCAGCGCCAAACGCCGCCTGGAAGCCAGCCTCGTGGAGGTGCATGCCGAGTTGGAAGAACGCGTCGTGGCGCGCACCCAGGCGCTCGCCCGCATCAATGAACAACTGCGCAAGAGCGAGCTCCAAATTCGCTTAATGGTCTCCGGCGTGAAGGACTACGCTATCTTCATGCTCGACGCGGATGGATTCGTTGCCAGCTGGAATGCAGGCCTGCACCGCCTCAAGGGCTGGGCCGCGGACGAAATTGTCGGCCAGCATTTTTCGCGGTTTTATTCACCCGAAGACATCGCCGACGGACTGCCCGCGCGCGAACTGGAAATTGCCAAAGCCAAAGGGCAATTCTCCGGCGAGGGCTGGCGCTTCCGTAAGGACGGCTCGCGCTTCTGGGCCAACGTGGTCATCTCTCCCGTTCGCGATGACGACGGGCGCTTGCTCGGTTTCTCCAAAGTCACGCGCGACACAACCGAACATCGCCGCATCGAGCTAGCCATGAAACAGGAGGAAGCCCGCCTCGCCGCCGTCATCGGCTCCGCCATGGATGCCGTCATCACGGCGGACGAACAGCACTTGATCACCCTCTTCAATCCCGCCGCCGAAAAAATGTTTGGCTATCAGGCCTCGGCCGTGCTGGGCACTTCGCTCGAACGCCTGATTCCCACGCGCTTTCGCGGCTCCCACACCTCGTACATTCACAGTTTCGCCAAAACCAACATCACCCGCCGCAAAATGGGCGAGCTAACGGCCATCTATGGATTGCGTTCCAACGGTGAGGAATTCGCCATCGAAGCATCTATTTCCCAAGCTCAAACCGACGGCCAAAAAATCTTCTCCGTGATCCTCCGCGACATCACCGAAAGGCTGAAAGCGGAAGAGGCGCGGCGGGTCAGCGAAACAAGTTTCGCCATGCTGGTGAACCAGGTGCCGCAATTCGTATGGACTTGCGATCCCGAAGGTCTGAATACCTACTTCAACCAGCGCTGGGTTGAATACACCGGCCTCACCTTGGAGGAAAGTTCCGGACGCGGTTGGAATACACCCTTTCACCCGGAAGACAAGCAAGCCGCATGGGATGTCTGGAACCGCGGCGCCAGAAGCGGCGATCTGTACAGCGTTGAAAGCCGGCTGCGGGCCGCCGACGGCAGCTACCGCTGGTTTCTGGTGCGGGGAGAACCCGTGCGCGGCAGCGACGGCAACATTCTCCAATGGCTCGGCACCTGCACGGACATTGACGCCATGAAGCGCGCGCAAGCCGCTCTGCTTGAGAGCGAAGACCGCTTCCGGCTATTTGCCGAACACGCCCCGGCGGCCCTGGCAATGTTTGACCGCGACATGCGCCACCTCCACACGAGCCGCCGCTGGCGCACCGACTATGGTCTGGGTGAGCGCGAGCTGCGCGGCCTGCCGCTCTACGAGGTCATGCCCGAAATTCCCGAGCGCTGGAAGGAGGTTCATCGTCGTGCGCTGGCGGGCGAAGTGCTGAGGGGAGAAGACGACCACTTCGTCCGGACCGACGGAAGCTTGCAATGGATGCGGTGGGAGGCACGGCCATGGTATGACCGCACGGGCGCAATCGGGGGCATTGTGCTCTTCGCGGAAGAGATGACGGCGCGCAAACAAGCTGAGGGTGCGCTTCACGCCAGCGAGGAAAAATTGCGGCTGGCCGTGGAAGGCGCGCGGCTGGGCATCTGGAACTGGGACCTCAAGACCGGGGAACTATTCGGATCACCGCTGGCCTTCGCACTCTTCGGCCTGCCCGCGGACACGAAATTCGACTTTGGAATATTTCTCGCCACGCTGCATCCCGATGACCGGGGTATGGTCGAGGCAGCCATGAAGCGCACAGTCGCCGAGCAGGTTGAATATGATGTGGAATACCGTTGTATCTGGCCGAATGGCACGGAGCGGTGGATTGCCGCCAAGGGTCACGCTTATCGAGATGGCGCCGGAGAATCCATCCGGATTGGGGGCATCGTCTTCGACGTCACGGAGCGCCGGCGAGCCCAAGACGCGCTGCGCCGTAGCGACGCTACCCGCATGTTGGCGCTCGATTCCGCCCGCTTAGGCGACTGGCAATTAGACCTGCAAACCGGGCTGGCTACGCGCTCTTTACTGCACGACGAGATCTTCGGCTACAGTGAGAAACAAGCGGAGTGGAATTTCGATATCTTCATGAGCCATGTGCACCCGGACGACCGCGAAAGAATCGCCCGGACTTTCAAGGAGTGCCTCGATGAACAAAGAAAGTGGGATTTCGAGTGCCGCATCCTGTGGCCAGACCAATCGCTGCACTGGATTTGGGCCTGTGGCAGCCACTACAGGGACGAGACCGGTAGGTCGACTCACGTGATGGGAACCGTCGCCGATATCACCGAGCGTAAACGGTCCGACGAATTGCGCCTCCGCTCGCAGAAGCTGGAGGGTTTGGGCACCCTCTCCGGCGGCATCGCTCACGATTTCAACAACATTCTTCTGGCCATCAACGGCAACGCCAAGCTGGCGATCGCCGACCTTCCGCCCGATCATCCTGTCCAGCAAAGCCTCGCGGAAATCGCCAAGGCCAGCGCACGCGCCACGGATCTGGTCCGCAGAATCCTCACCTTCAGCCGCCCCGGCGAATTAAAGCGTCAGGTCTGCGCTCTTCAGCCGATCGTGGAAGAAGCCCTCAAACTCGTGCGCGCCACCATTCCCGCCACGGTCGAATTTCGCACCGCCTTCGCGCCCCATCTTCCCGCCGTTCTCGCCGACTCCACCCAAATTCACCAGATCATCGTAAATCTCGCCACCAACGCCGCCCACGCCATTGGCTCCAAAAGCGACGGCCGAATCGAAGTCCAACTCGACTCCGCTAATCTCACCGCGGACGACATGAGCCCCGCGCTCAACCTGTCCGAAGGCCGGTACGTCCGGCTCCGCGTAAGTGACAATGGCTGCGGCATGGACCGCCCTACACTCAACCGCATCTTCGATCCCTTCTTCACCACCAAAGGCCCTGGCGAAGGCACTGGCCTCGGCCTCTCGGTCGTCCACGGCATCATGAAAAATCACGATGGCGGCATTTCCGTCTATAGCGAGCCTGGCAACGGCACCGCCTTCCGCCTTTTCTTCCCAGCTGTTGCCGCCACCATTGCCGCCGCGGAAGAGGCGCCGACTCCTATACAGCGCGACCGTACGGAAAATATTCTCTATGTCGATGACGAAGAGCCCTTGGTGATGCTCGTTACTCGCACCCTTGGACGCCTCGGCTACAAAGTAACCGGCCAGACCGACCCTGTCAGCGCGGTCGAACTCTTCCGCTCCGATCCCGCTGCCTTCGATGTGGTTGTCACCGACCTCGCCATGCCGCAGCTTTCCGGCTTCGACCTCTCCAGCCAATTGCTCGCGATTCGGCCGGACATCCCCATCATCATGACCTCTGGCTTCGTCCGCCCCGAAGATCAGGAACGCGCGCTCAAGATGGGTCTGCGTGACCTGATCCTCAAACCCAACACCATCGACCAGCTCGGCCGCATCCTCGATCGCGTTTTCCAGCATGAATTCACCGATCAATAGGCTAAGTCCTCGTAAGCCGCGTCACCGGACATGTCGCAGGCGTGCCGACCCTCGCCGCAGGCGAGCATGCACGCCTTTGACTTTCAACCGGCAACTGTTTGAACTTTGCTCCATACCACTTCGTCCGCCTAAACCCCGCCGCTCGACCGATGCCCCACCAATCCATAAGCGCCGTCTTGCCCTGAGAGCCTGCCTGCCGAAGGCAGGCCTGCCAGCGGCAGGATCGATGGGACCCGGCTCGATCCGCCCCCGCCAGGCCCAACCCCTCGGTTTGCACTTGAGTTACCTAACGCATGTATTATCATTAGTCATGCGCGGATTCCGTCACGATGAGGGGGATACATGGTCCACGCTGCTCGCGCTTCCGTGAATCGCGCTACAGCGCGATTCATCCTGAGACCTGCCCCCCGCAGGAGGGACGGCAGTACCGCTTCGAAGGGCTGCTCGGCCGCCCCTGCCTCCACCCGCCAATTTCTAATCGGCTGCTCCGCGATTAGAAATCGCTGCAACCTCGTGAAACGAAACGGAGAACTCCCAATCTAATTGTTCGAAATAACGAGGTTTCACGCACCAATTGCGCGCCGTCCTAATCATCAATTGCTGCGCGCGAACCTGGATTTCGCGCGTCATATGCGGCCAATCCACTCGCGCGGCGCGACCTCCCTAACGCGTCGCTCGCGCCCGCCCTAATCGCTACTCACCGAAAATTAGAAATCGCGCCAACCCTCTCACAACAAACGAAAAAACATTTGCTAATCGCTACTTTTTCAGCCATTTCGGTTCCCGCGACGCACTTCAACGATCATCGTGGCGAATTTCTAACCGCGACACAGAAATGCGCCGTAGCACAGGCAATCAATCTTGCCTGTGCTCCTCGGTCTTGCATCGGCGCCTCGGAAAATCAAGCAAAGCAAGACAAATGCGCACCGGCAAGATTGCCTATGCTACCCATACCCCGCTCCACTACTCACCAATTACGACTCACTCATCACGCACTTCTGCCCCGTCACCGAATCATGTATTCTGCTGGGCCTATGCTGGATTTAGGATACGTGCGGGAACACTTAGATGTGATCGAGCGGATGGCGCGCGACCGCGGCGCCACGCTCGACCTCGCGCCTTTTCGGGCGCTCGATACCGACCGACGCATGGTGATTACTTCCGCCGAACGCCTGAAGGCGGAGCGCAACAAGGCCAGCGAGGAAATCGCGCGGATGAAGAAGTGCGGCGAGGACGCCTCCGCGCTGCTGGCTTTGATGAAGCAGGTCTCCGACAAAATCAAGCGCGACGACGAAACCATCACGGTGCTCGACGAGCAGCTGAAACAATTCCTGTTGACCGTGCCGAATATTCCGCACTCCAGCGTGCCGGTGGGAAAGTCCGCGGCCGACAATGTGGAAGTACGCCGCTGGGGCGCGCCGCCACAATTCGATTTCAAGCCGAAGCCGCACTGGGAACTGGGCGAAGGCGCGGGCATTCTCGATTTCGACGCCGCGATCAAAATCGCGGGCGCGCGCTTTGCGGTTTACAAAGGCCTGGGCGCGCGCCTCGAACGGGCGCTGGCGAATTTTTTCCTCGACGTGCACACGCGCGAGCACGGCTACACCGAAATCCTGCCGCCGTTTCTGGTGAACACCGCATCGCTCACCGGCGTCGGCCAGCTGCCGAAATTCGCGGCGGACATGTTTCACCTGGAAGGCACGGACCTGTACCTGACGCCAACATCGGAAGTGGAGCTGACCAGCCTGTATCGCGACACCACGCTCGAGCCCGACGCGCTGCCCATCAAAGTGTGCGCCTGGACGGCGTGTTTCCGCTCCGAAGCCGGCGCCGCCGGACGCGACACGCGCGGCCTGAAGCGCCAGCACCAATTTCAAAAAGTGGAAATGTTCAAATTCACGCGCCCCGAGCAAAGCTACGACGAGCTGGAAGCGCTGGTCGCAAACGCCGAAGCGATTCTGCAGCGGCTGGGCCTGCATTATCGCGTGATGCTGCTCTGCACTGCCGACATGGGCTTCGCCTCTGCAAAAACCTACGACATCGAAGTCTGGCTCCCCTGGGCGAACGAGTTCATGGAAATTTCCTCCTGCTCGAACACAGAAGCATTCCAAGCCCGCCGCTCCGGCATTCGCTTCAAGCCCCCCGGCGGCAAAAAATCCGAATTCGTGCACACACTGAACGGCTCCGGCCTCGCCGTAGGCCGCACCTGGATCGCCCTGCTAGAAAATTTTCAGCGCGCGGATGGGTCAGTGGCGATTCCGGAAGCGCTGCGCCCGTTCATGGGCGTGGACGTAATTCCCGGCAGCGCGAAAACGTAGCGGCGCGGACCGGGCTACGAGATGGGCCCGACGAGAACCATCGGGCCGGTGGGATGCGGCATGCCGCCCGCAGGCTCGAGCGACACAGCGAATTCTTTCGCCGTGACCCCCGCGGGAAGCTTCATCATCATGTGGCTCATTTCGCCGTTCTGCGGATTGAAGACGCCCGCACTGATCGGCGCGCCGTTCATCGGCACCAGCCACAACTGATAACTTTTGTCCGCCGGCGCCGACGGCAGCCAGCCGTCGTAAGTCATCATTCCTTCTTTCGCGTTATACAGCACGCGCGCGTGCCCTTCCGCATGACTTTCCGGCGTGCCCTTCTGCGACCAAAGCGGAACCACAAGCGTCTCGCGCTCGGCGATCAGATCGGCCTGATGCCGCGTTTCCGCAATCTCCTGCTTCTGCTGCGCGATCGTACTGCGCAGCTCCGCGAGCTGGCGATTGAGTTGTTCGTTGTGCAGCCACAGCAAAACGGTAGCGAGCGCGAACGCCGTCGCGACCGGAACCAGCGCCGCCCACCACCGCGCGAAGACTCCGCCATCCACGGCCGGCCCCGGCTTTGCCCGCGCGGGGCTGCCGCCGGGACCTTCGGCCGAGGCGATCACCTGACGCATCAGAGTTTCCTTAACGCCGGGCGACGGAGCCACCGGCGGCGCGGCGAACGCGAGAATCGCCACGCGTCCGCGCGCTTCGGCCACTTTTTCGGCGCACTCCGCGCAGGAGGCGACGTGCGATTCGAACGCTTTGCGTTCGGCGTCGTCGAGCGCGCCCAGCGCGTAGAGATCGAAGTCTTCCGGCCGATTTGGATGTTCGTTGCTCATGGATGCAAATCTCGTTTCAGAGTTTCTACTGCCGAGCGCAGGCGCGTCTTCACGGTGCCGAGCGGGTCGCCGGTGCGCTGCGCGATTTCACTGTGCGTCAGGCCCTCGAAGTACGCCAGCTCGACGGCGGCGCGCTGCTCTTTCGGCAGATTGTCCAGCGCGCTTTTCACTTTGGTCATCAGTTGCTGCTGCGCGACGGAGCTTTCCAGATTGGAGGCAACCACGACTGTGTTTTCGCTGAGCTCATCGCCGCTGGCGGGATTGTGGCGCCGCAAACGGGAGATGGCGCGATTGCGGGCGATCACCAGCAGCCAACCGGAAAGAGAGCCGCGCGACGAATCGAACTGCGCGGCGTTGCGCCAAAGCTGATAGAAAATGTCCTGCAGAATTTCCTCTGCTGCCTGAGTGTCGCGCAAAATCCGATTCAGGACAGAGGAGAGCATGCCGGAGTAACGGTCGTAGAGCGCGGCGAGGGCTGACTCGTCACGCTGCACGATCCGATCAATGAGCGACACGTCCGTGGCCTTCAACTCCGCTCGCTTCTCCGCCGTCACCAAGTAAATGCTTCTCCTAATAGATACGCCCGCGCGGGGTTTCCGGATTGTGGCGCGTGATGAATACGCCGGTCGAGACGCGCGATCGAGCTGCCGTGGACGGAGCGTAACTTGTTGGTAGGGCGGGGTCAACGGCGTTCTGGGGAATTTGGGGACGCTGGGCGAGGTGGAATTACGCGGCTTGTGCCGATATCGCTATGCGTATAAGTGCTTAGTGGACAGATATTTACGGCCGTGTATGCGATGATTACGTGCCTGGATTGTGTCGAACAATGACACGGACATTTCCCGTGGTTCGATTGGTTTCCATTGACATCCTGTACGGCTTGACTAAACTTCGACTCGCGCAAGACTTACGGCCCTTACCACCAAAAGCTCGCCACGTCAGGAAGGAACATTGAATGGCAACCGTTGCCAAACCCGCTAGCACGCAGCCCATCCCGCGGATCGCACCGCGCGAGGACCTGAATCCGTATCGCATTTCGCAAATACAGTTCGATATCGCGGCGGAATATTTGAAGCTGGACCCTGGACTGCGGCAGATTCTGCGCACGCCGAAGCGCATGCTGGAGGTTTCCATCCCGACGAAGATGGACAACGGGCAGATCAAGGTGTTCACGGGATTTCGCGTGCAGCATAACGTGGCGCGCGGGCCGGCGAAGGGCGGGATTCGCTACCATCCGGCGGTGACGCTGGATGAAGTGAAGGCGCTGGCGATGTGGATGACCTGGAAAACCGCGACGGTGAATATTCCTTTTGGCGGCGCGAAGGGTGGAGTGATTTGCGACCCGAAGCGGATGAGCAAATCCGAGCTGGAACGCATGACGCGGCGATTTGCAGCGGAAATTTTGCCGATCATCGGGCCGGAACAGGATATTCCGGCGCCGGACGTGTACACGGATTCGCAGACGATGGCGTGGATCATGGATACGTATTCCATGACCAAGGGGCATTCGTCATTGGGAGTGGTGACGGGCAAACCGATTTCGATTGGCGGGTCGGAAGGACGGAATGAGGCTACGGCGCGCGGGTGCGTGATCGTGGTGGAAGAAGCTTGTAAGGTGAAGAAGATTTCGTTGCGCGGGGCAAGCGTCGCGATTCAAGGATTTGGGAACGCGGGATCGATCGCGGCAAAACTATTCTCCGAGAAAAAAGCGCGGGTGATTGCGATCAGCGATTCGCGCGGCGGAGTTTTCAATTCGCGAGGGATCGATCCGCTGAAGGCGATGCGTTACAAGGAACGTTCCGGAACCGTGGTGGGAATGCCCGGGACATCGCGAATTTCGAATGATGATTTGTTGACGATGAAGTGCGACATTCTGGTGCCGGCGGCTTTGGAAAATTCGATTACGTTGAACAACGCGGACCAGATCAAGGCGAAAATCGTGGCGGAAGCGGCGAACGGGCCGACGACTCCTCACGCGGACGAAGTTTTGGCGCGCAAGGGCACTCTTGTGATTCCGGACGTACTGGCGAATGCTGGCGGCGTGACGGTTAGCTACTTCGAGTGGGTACAGGATCTGCAGAGTTTCTTCTGGTCGGAAGCGGAAGTGAACGCGAAGCTGGATCTGGTGATGCGGCGCGCGTTCCATGAAGTGCACGAGAGCGCGCGAAAGCATCGCGCGCATCTGCGCACCGGAGCTTACGTGCTCGCGGTGGGGCGAGTTGCGGACGCCACGCTGGTGCGCGGGCTTTTCCCGTAAGGATCGTGCGCGGCTAAGAAGTCATTAATCTTTTAAATATTTTTTCCGGATTTCTCGCCGGTTTCTCCGTCTGTCGTCCCGATCAGGCAATTTCAAAATATTGTTGTTGCGCGATGCAGGAGAAGGCGCGTACATTTTCGTTAGCCGGTGCGCCAACTTGAAAAATGGCGGCGCCGGCGTAGTTGTCTGCAGGGGCCTCGCGCGGAGGGCACTCGCAATTGAGTAATCACAACGGTCATACTAACCACACACCACCCATCCTGCTGACGATTGCGGGATTCGATCCTTCCTGCGGAGCCGGGGTAGGAGCCGACCTGAAAACTTTCGCGGCGCACAACTGTTACGGTGTGGCGGCGGTGACGGCGCTCACGGTGCAGTCCACGCAAGGTGTCGTGTCGGTACACGCCACACCTTCGGCCACGCTGCGCGCGCAACTGGATACGCTGACCGAAGATATCGAGATCGCAGGCGTGAAGATCGGGATGCTGGCAAACCGCGCGAATGCTTCGGTAGTTACGGAATTTCTGGATAAGCACAAATTCGCGCACGTGGTGCTTGATCCTGTTTACCGCCCTACGGCGGGCAACGCGGAATTGCTGGACACTTCGGGATTGAAATTTGTACGCGATGAATTGCTGAAGCGTGTGAGCGTAATCACCCCCAACATTCCGGAGGCGGAATTCCTGACTGGCCTCGAAGTGAAGGATCTCGCCGGGATGAAGGTGGCCGGATTGAAGCTGGTGGAAATGGGCGCGCGGGCGGTGGTGGTTACCGGCGGACATCTGGAAAAACCGACGGATGTACTGTGCATCGGCGCGGAAGTGGAAACATTCGGCGGCGATCACGTGAAAAGCCCTAACACGCACGGCTCGGGTTGCACATTTTCATCCGCGATACTTGCGCAACTGGCGAGCGGACAGCAGCTGCGCGAGGCCGTGATTCTGTCGAAAGCTTACGTGACGAAGGCGATCGAAAAATCATACGCGATCGGCAAAGGCGCCGGACCGTTGAATCAACTTTTCAGGTTTCATCAGGAACAGCCGCTGCGCGGAGTTCACGAAGTGCCGCAGCACGGCATGCACCCCGCAGCAGAACCCGCCGCGCATTAAACACGGAAGGTGCAAGCGCGAGAGCGCAGAGTTGGCTGCGCAGCGTCGAAGTGTGCGACTAATCTCTGAGAGCGACATCAAACCCCAAAGTGCTACTATGCGGCGAATTCCGCCAAGGAGGTTGGCGCTAATCGCATCCTCGATTTAGATGGCCAACCTACCCAGCACAAAGGAGCAGCGTCATGTCCCACCACCTGGATTCACCCATCGCGCTTCAAGATATACGCCTCGATATCACGGACCTGTACGTATTTCGCGGGGAAACCGGCACGGTGTTTGCGATCAACGTGTGCCACTCTATTTTCGGCCATATTCCTGCGCCCGGATATCATCCGGAAGGAATGTACGAATTCAAAATCGATTCGAACGGCGATGCGATTGAAGACGTGACCTACCGATTGAATTTCACCGAACGTGATAAGGACGGAAAACAGAAATACACGGTGCGACGCCTGACGGCAGCGGATGCAACGAACCCGCACGCGAGCGGCACGGTTGTGGCACAGGGAACGACGGGCGAGACGGTCAGCACACCAACCGGATTGCGCGTGTGGGCCGGCAAAGCGGGCGATCCGTTCTGGATCGAGCCGGAAGTGCTGCACGCGGTGGGTCACGCGTTCCAGGACGGCACGACTGTAAACCTTTCCGGCTGGGATCCCAGTCGCGCGAAAAATCTTTTTGCCGGCCATACCGTGTACTCCATCGTGCTGGAAATTCCGGATAAGGAATTGCTCGCGGAGGCTGGGGGGAATCGCCGAATCAACCTGTGGGCGGTGTCAACGCTGGCGACCGACGCAGGGGGTTGGCGCTCGATCAATCGCGTGGGCCTGCCGATGATTCATCCTCTGTTCACGCAGTTCAACGAAGATTTAGGCAATCGTCTGAACGCCGGGACCCCGAGCGAGGACTTCGCGACGCATGGGGCGACCGTCACCAAAGCGGTCGCGGGCGTGGTCGCCGCATATGGAACCGCCGAAGATCCGCGAGCATACGGTGAGAAGATCGCGCACCGATTCTTCCCGAACCTGTTGCCGTACGAGGTGGGGACGCCGGCGTCGTTCGGGTTCCTCGAGTGGAATGGGCGCTCGCTGACGGACAACGCGCCTAATGTGATGTTCTCCATTGCCGCGAACACGCCTGTTAGTCTGGGGATCGGTAAGGAATCGGTTGCTTCGAAACCATCAAAGACGTTCCCGTATGTTCCTGCGGCCGGTGAGAGCCGGACGGCTGGGGTGTAGAGAGCGGCATTTCCAAACTGCAGTGTGTTCTGGCGCGTTTGGCGTCTGCGTTGTTGGTGTGCGTGAAGGCTCGGCAAAACCTTCAACGCAGAGGGCGCAGAGACAAGCAAAAGATTTTACACAGTGGATACGGAGAAGATCGGAGAACACAGAGAAAGCGGGGAGAGCTCCCTGCCTGCGGTAGGCAGGCTTCGGCCGGCATGAAGCAAAGGCGCCTGCCTCGGGATGACAATGCTCCCCATATATTTAGAATGCCTCGGGCAGAGGCGCTCTGCTGATGACTCTGACAACGTGGCAAGCTGGGGCGCAGCCCTTCGATCCCGCACTGCGGGATCTCAGGATGAATTGCGCTGCAGCGCAATTCACAAGCAGCGCCCCTACAAATTCGAAAGACGCGCGATTCAAAATTCTGAGCGGAAACTGGAATATGTGCGGCTCGCGCGGCTCGCGTTCGTTGACTTGGCTTCGGCTCCCACCTAAGATGTGCGGACATGCCGGACACGCCGTCTCCCATAGGCTCGACCGTCTCCCACTACCGCATCATCGAAAAGCTCGGCGGCGGAGGTATGGGTGTCGTTTACAAGGCCGAAGACTCGCGCCTGAAGCGCTTCGTGGCGCTGAAATTTTTGCCGCAGGACGTCGCCGGCGATGCGCAATCTCTGGCGCGATTCCAGCGTGAAGCGCAAGCGGCCTCTGCGCTGAACCATCCCAACATCTGCACGATCTACGACATTGGCGAGCAGGATGGCCATGCCTTCATCGCCATGGAATTTCTGGATGGGCAGACGCTCAAACACCGCATCAATGGCCGCCCGATGGATAGCGAAGAACTGCTCACGCTCGCCATCGAGATCGCCGACGCGCTGGATGCCGCGCATGCCGAACACATCGTGCACCGGGACATCAAGCCTGCCAACATTTTTGTGACTAAACGCGGCCACGCGAAAATTCTGGACTTTGGACTGGCGAAGGTGACGTTCACCGGCGCGGGCTCTTCCGCTTCCAAAATCCCTGTGGACACGACCGAAGGCGCCACGCTGGGCGTCTCCGCAGAACATCTCACCAGCCCGGGCAGCACCATGGGCACCGTTGCGTACATGTCGCCGGAGCAAGTGCGGGGCAAGGACCTCGACAGCCGCTCCGACCTTTTCTCCTTCGGCGCGGTGCTCTACGAAATGACGACCGGCACGCTGCCTTTCCGCGGCGAAACCTCGGGCGTGATTTTCAAAGCGATCCTGGATGGAGCGGTGGCGGCTCCGGTGCGGCTGAATCCGGAAACGCCGGCCGAGCTGGAGCGCATCATCAACAAGGCGCTGGAGAAGGACCGAACATTGCGCTACCAGTCCGCCGCCGACATGCGCGCGGACTTGGCACGACTGAAGCGCGAACAGGATTCCGGGCGCTCGACGCGCGTCAGCGACGCGTCCGGCAGCGAGTCCGCAGCGGCCGGTGGCGCAAGCGGGATGAGCGTCGCGTCCCCAGCGCAAACAACCTCCGGCTCCGCGACGATTCCGGCCGCGCGTGGCGGGGCTGCGCGCAAACTTTGGGTCGGCATCGCCGTCGCTGTGGCGCTCGTTGTCGCCACCGGCGGTGGATACTACTTCCTGCACGGGCGCTCGGCCGACGAAAAAGTTACTTCCATCGCGGTGTTGCCGTTCGTCAACGCCACCTCAGACCCGAACAACGAATATCTGAGCGACGGATTGACCGAAAGCCTGATCGGGACGCTTTCGCAACTGCCCGATGTGAAAGTGATGGCGCGCAGCACCGTGTTCCGGTTCAAGAATAGCGAAGACAATCCGCAAAAGATCGGCAAAGACCTCAACGTTGGGTCGGTGCTGATGGGCCGGGTAACGCAACATGGCGACACGGTGGCGGTGCAAGCGGACCTGGTGAACACGGCAGACGGATCGGAAATGTGGGGCAAACACTACGAACGCAAAATGGCCGACGTTACGGAGGTGCAGAGCGACATCACCCGCGACGTCGCGAAAAAATTGCACGTCAACGCGAGCGGAGACGCCCAGGCAAGAATGGGCAGCGCCGGCACCACGAACCCCGACGCCTACCGCCTGTACCTCGAAGGGCAGCAGCAACTCTACGGCCGCACCAAGCCGGGAATTACCAAGAGCGTCGCGCTGTTCCGGCAGGCCGTCGCCGCCGATCCACAGTATTCGCTGGCATGGGCGGCCCTTTCGAATAGTTACGTTGTGGCGATCGGTTACGGACGCCTGATTCCGCCGGCCGAAGCGGGGCCTTTAGCGGACGAGGCCTCCAAGAAAGCGGTCGAGCTGGACGATTCAAGCTCCGACGCTCATGTGGCGCGCGGCAATGCGCTCGCGATCCAGTGGAAATGGAGCGACGCGGAGAAGGAATTCCGCCGCGCGATCGAACTCAATCCCAACAACGCCAACGCCCACTATTTTTACGCGTTCAATTATCTGATGCCCAACAATCACCTCGAAGACGCGCTGGAGCAGTTCCGACTGGCGCTCGCTCTCGATCCGCTCGCGGGGATCGTAAGGACGAATTACGCGCTCACGCTGATGGACGCGCACAAATACTCCGAATCGCGGGAGCAGTTCGATGAGATTCTGCAGCGCGATCCCGCGTTCGGTCCGGCTCACTTTTATCTATCGCAGATGCAGGCCACGCGGGGCCAGTGGGCCGACGCGATTGCCACGCTGGCAAGCGGGCCGGGTTCACCTTTCTCCAATAGCTCGTTTCATGCGGATGCGCAAGGATTCGTGCAATCGATGGAAGCCGTCAGCAACGGCACTCTGCCCGCGAATGTGGCTGTCGCCTATGCTCTGGCGGGAAATCACGAAAAAGCCTTTGCATTTCTCGAACAGGCGTACACGGACCGCGACGACGAGCTCACCGCCGTCATCCGCTTCCCGGCCTTCGACCCCCTGAAGTCCGACCCGCGTTGGGCTGCGCTGCTGCAGAAGCTCAGCCTGCCGCTTTAGTTTCGTCCCGCCTTAGGCATTAAGTATAACGAGGAGGCCGCTACTCTTCTATCCCGCGCTGCGGCGCGCAGGCCTGCTACCGGCGTCAGTTGGTGGATTCAAAGGCGCGGAAGCGGCGCTCTAGTTCCCACTGTTGCTGGGCTTTTTCGCTGGATTTCAGGAAGGCGGCGCAAGCGGCTGTGGGTTTTTCGGCGCCTAGAAATTCGCTGGAGCACGCGGCTACGGAGCGAGTGAAAACATCTTGCTCGCGCCAGAGGCTCGCGCCGGGCAGGAAATCGTGCTCGAGGCTGGTGCGGACTATTTGTTTCAGGTCGGCGTAGGTGAGCGCGTAGGTTTGGACCGCGCGGACATACTCGTGGGTCAGATCAATGCGCGAGACGCCTTCGTCGTCCGTGGAGAGCGCGACTGGGACGCCGAATTTGCGATAGATCGGGAATGGATGATTCCTGCCGCTGATGCCGAGGATCAAGTCGTTGCTGCTGAGATTGACTTCGACCATCACGTGCTTCGCAGCCATTTCCTGCAGTAAATCGTAGGGCCGATCCTCATACATAACGCTAACACCATGGCCGATGCGTTCGGCATGGCCAACTTCGACAGCCTGGCGCACGTGAAAGGAAAGTCCTTCGTAGGTGACGAGGCCGGGAGCGAGTTCACCGGCGTGCAAACTGATGTGAACTTTTGGGTACACATCGTGCAGAAAGCCGACCAAACGCATGTGCAAAGCGTAGTCGGACATGGAGACGTAGCCATCTTCGGGCATCACTAGATTAATGCCGACGATGCGCGGATCCGCGGATGCGGCTTCGAAACCGAGCAGAGTTTGCGCGAAAACCTGCTCGGGAGGAAAACCGCGCAGAACCTGGTAGATGTAACGGAGCTGCACGGCGCAGGCGGGCAATTGATTGGGTTCGCCGCAACGTTCGGACTGGCGGCGCCTGGATTCGGCTTCGTCAAAATAGGCGCGGATGACGGCGACATCTTCGCGCAAACCTTTCGCGAGGAGCTGGTCGCGGAATTCGGCGAAGCTGCGGTCGGCGTTCCAGCCCAGTTCTCTGGCGATTGTTGCCGTGTGCTCGAAGGGGGGAGTTTCCATCAGTTCGAGGTATTGCTCGTTTTGCGTGGCGGCGCGAGTGGCTACTTCGTCGAGGAACTCGCCGGTGTGGACGTGCGAAATGCCGTGGAATTTCGCGAAGGAATCGAAGAAGTGATCGTGGCCGCTGACGCCGGTGGAGGGCACGAAACTGCGCATGGAGAACGCATCAATTAGAGCATCGTAGAGATGCTGGTCCTGATTCGCGTGAGCCGCGGGGATATTGCCTTGCCCGCAAACCGGTTGGGGCGGGAGGCTGTCGGTCATGGCGCGGGATTGGAAGAAGGAGTGGGTCGCGAGGTCCACGCAGAGAGTGTCTTCGGCTGCGTAGCGAATCCAGGATTCGGCGTAGACCGCGCCGGTGAGATGGACGTGCAGGTCGGCGCCCTTGGGCATGCGAGCGAGAAATGCGTAAAGATTCAGCGGATCGGTGCGGGCGAGATCGAGCGCGTGCGCGGTGCGAATTTCGGCGGTGGCTGCTGAAGAAGAAGAAATGCTGGCGGGTTTCTGGGCGACGGCAGACGCAGAAAAAATTAGAAGAAAAGCGAGCACTGCAAATCGAGATATCCAGGCTGAAAACGTCAAACTCATTTCCATTTCTTGCAGACCTCGACTTGAGTTGCTTATGCCGAAGAATGTATCACATGCGGTTTACTTGCGGTCGGAGTCGCCGGCGGAATCTTGTGGCAACTTTTCCTCAAGTCGTCGCGGCGAGTCGACATTGAAATGCGCGGGCGCTGATTCCAGCGCCTAATCGCGCGGAGGGTAGAGCAGCAGATACATGTAAGCCTGGGCGGCCTCGTCCTGGCTCAAGTAAGTAAAGACAGGCATCCGGCCCCGGTAAGGCGTCGCGGGCGTACCCATGATCACAGGCGCACCGCAGGTAACTTTCCGGACGAACTCGCTGAGGCCGACGCGCGTCGTCAGAGTAGAGAGCGGAGGAATCGCGCCGTCCAAAATCTGCTGAGGATCGGGGTTCGGCCCAGTGGCGCCATGGCAGACGTGGCAAGTGGACTTCACGATGTGCTCGCCAACGCGATAAGGAGATTCGTTGATTGCGATTTGATTCCTTTCCGCACCCGGCACGGCAGAAAGTTGCTCTAGATACGGAATAAGGGCACGAATTTCGGCCTCGTTCAAAATGGGGCGGGGCATATTTTCGCCTCCGTTGTGAAGGCGCTGAAGCAACTGAGTCTTGGAATCCCTTGAAAGGGCGGCTACGTCCGACGGGCTGACATCTCGCCCCGCTTTCTTCAGCAGCTGTAATGTAGCTGCGACAGAGGTAGCTTGAACCGGGCCGATGATGGAATTAATTTCTGGAGGGACGCCGCGACCGGACTCGCCGTGGCATCCGCGGCAGCTCAAGCGATAAAGATCCGCCCCATGCAGCGTGATTACTTGCGCTTTGTACTCTTGTGAGAGCTGCAATTGCCAAGCAGGGACGAATTCCCCCGGCTCGCTCGGAGCTGGCCCTAAGTCCCAAGTCTTTCCCATGCTGGTCTCGTTAAACGAACGGTTCAGGTGACGAATCCAGCTCTCGCCCTCGACGGCCGTTACCGAAATGTCCCTGGTGCCCGCGGATTGACCCAGCAAGGATGATGCGAGCATTAACATCGAGCCGAGCACGACCAGACGGAGCGAGTGTCGTTTCTCGCTCCGAGTGGAGTGCGATTTGACCGATTGCGAAGTGCGCATTGTTCTTTTTTCCAACACGCTACTTCTTCACCAGGGCTATGTCGAGGTTGGTGGTGGCATCGGTCACGGTGATTGACTGGGTGGTGGGTTTGCCGTCCGGACTCCAGGTTTTCAGAGTGTATGTTCCTGGCGGAAGGTTCTTGATCGCGAAAGTGCCGTCATAACCGGTCAAGGCGAAGTAGGGCGTGGGAGCAATTACGATGTAGCCGAGCATATCGAAGTGATAGTTGCAGAGAATCGTTGCCGTGCCGACGTTATCGAACCGGAAGGACTGTGTTTGGTTCGGCGAGATGCTGACTATATTGTGCGCGAGGCTCTTGTCGCCGCTGATCGAAGCCCAACGGACGTTGTGAGCTACGTGGTCGTGATTGAGAAAGTCCACGGTGGTGCCACGCTGGATGATGATGGTCTGCGGGACGAACTTCAGGTCGCGCTGATCAACCTTGGCATGCTCTGCGGGTGCGTCGAATTTCTTGCCGGGAATCGCGTCAATGTAGACGGCAATATTTTCCACTGACTTCAAGCCAGTCGCTGATACCTTTCCTGTTACGTCGCCTGCTTGTGCGGCGCGTGCCACGAATATTCCACCGAAAAGAACAGCCAAAAGAACCACTCGCTTCAAAGTATTCATTCAAATATCTCCCGTTAGAATTTCCGCGTGCCAGCTCGGAGAACTTGCGGAAGTATGAACGGCATCGCGGCTGTCCCGATGTGATTCCCCGCACCGAGAGCTGTGACGGACGTCACAACCGGCCAGACGGGGATTGACCGCTCCGCCACAGCGCGATTTGCCGTCTAGAATTGTCATCGCATATCTGGCCGGCTGCTCTGGTGGGCGTGGTCAATTCCGAGGCCTCGATCAATAAGCTTCACGGCGGGGCCGATGATGTCCGAGTGCAGGGCAAACCCTGGGCCAGCAGCCGCGGCCTGTTTATGCGCCACATTTCGCGAAGGGCAATGGGCCTGAGAGCCGGGGGTGGGTGGCGGGTGTCGAATTAATACGCGCTTCTGGCCCTCATCGGGCTCAAACACCAGTAACCGGCAGATGCCACGGTAGTAATAGGGCACTTGGTACTTCCCGGCTATTGCGAAGGACGGTCGCGGACGGCACCATGGAGACATAGCGGAGCCACGCTGGGCCGCCGGACATGGGACCGGTGCGCACACATCCGCTGAGCGACAGCTGCAGTCCAATGCCGGGGGGCACAGCGGCAATGCAACAAATTCCAATCAATGGTGTGAAAAGACATGGCTGATTCCGTCGGGCGCGATCAAGCGACCGTGCTGGAAGTCCCGGTGACGATACAGGGGGCGAAGCACGTCGACGGAGCGGAACAGCGCCAGATATTCACGGAACCGACCAAGACAACGATCGTCTTTGGAAATGGCGCGGTGGTGAATCTGACTTCGAAGGTGGCACAGGGGCAGTGCGTTTTTCTGCGGAACGAACAGACTGGACGAGAGATTCTTTGCAAAGTGCTCGAGTGGCGGCAGGTGGCGGAATCGGGCTACGCGGATTTGGAATTTACCACGCGCGACCCGCATTTTTGGGATGCCGCGCCGGCTGCGGCTGCTCCGGTACTCGTACCGGCAGTTCCTCCGGCTCCTGTGGCGGTCGTCGCGCCCAGGCGTACCGAGGCGCTGGACATGCTTCCGGCGTCCGCGCCTGCTCCGACTAGCGTCCCGGCAAGCGAAGAAATTCATGCCGCGTCCATCGAGGGCGTTGCCGCAAAGGCGATCGAACCTCCTGCGCATCATACGGCGGAAGAGTTGGATGAGGCGGAAGAGGCGTTGGCCGAATCTGATCACGCCGAAGACGATGCCGCACGAAACGACACGAAAGACGCAGAGCTGCTGGCGAAACTGATTGCCAGTGACCCCAAACGAAAACCGAAGCGCGAAGCTGCCACTGCGGAAACCAGAGACCCTGAACTAGAGGTGATTTCCGAAGATGGGGCCGAGCACGGCGAGACGAGCTCGGGCACCGAGGGCGAGGACGAGCCTGCGGGGAGTCGCAAGGCTGCGCTCGTTGCAATGTTGGCGCCGCTGGGCCGTAAGCTACACCGGCTTACTTATGGGAAGGGTTTGAGAGCCGTGGGGATCGCGGCGTCGTTGTTGCTTGTGATCGCGCTGGGATTTGCCTGGCACGCACACCGTAACACGGTGCGCAGCAAGGCGCGCGCGGCCGCGGCGATCGCGAAGGCGAACCAGAACGCGAAGACACAAACGCCGATGTCGGCCGGCAATTCCGGCGCGGAAATCGAAGCGCCGGCACATGGCAACAACTCTGGAGCGACACCGGCGCAAGCAGCGCAGAAGATCCAGTCGCAGGTCGGCACGCCCAATGGAAGTATTTCGGCGACGAATAATGCCACCGCGTCCAGTGTGCCGTCGGCAGGGCCTTCAGTGGTAGCTTCAGGCGCAGCCAAGTTGGAAGCGCGCGCGAGGGCGCCTAACGGCGAACAGGAAACGCCGGAGCAGGCGAGACGTCACCCTGCGAGAGGACCGAACGGCGGTGAAACGATTCCGGCACGAATCGTGGCGCAACCCGCGCCGGCGATTCCGTCCTGGGCCAAAGGCCTGGACACAGACACCGTGGTGAAAGTTGACGCGTTGATTGATGAGAAGGGAAACTTGCGGTCATCGAAAGCGCTGTCTGGCCCGCTTTTTCTGCAGCATGAAGCGGAACGAGCCGTGGCGCTGTGGATATTCGAACCCGCGCTCATGGATGGGAAACCTACTGCTACGCACATGGTTCTCACGGTTCAATTCCAGAGATAGTGAAGTGGCGGTTTTGGATGCGTCGCTGGAGTTGTAGAAACTGATTCCCTCCGCTGGAGTCCTGAGTTTTCCGCGCGAACGAAATTTCCAGCGAAGGTTTGCGGGACCGGGTGCCGAACCTGTGTCGCACCTACGGCGCTCGCGACTTTCTTTGCGATTTTCCCCAGGCCTTCCGGCCTGCGCTAACTTATGCCGCGCCCACCTTCGAACCCGCCGCGGGCAGGTTCTCAGGGTAAAGCGGCGCTGGTGCATTCGTGCACAGCGAGAAGCGAGCCGACGAAACGCCTTCCAGCGGACAGGATGATGCGCACGGCGCGTTTTCGGCAAGCTGCGACTACGCGGTAGCGGTTAGTTCGCGGCGATAGACGATTTGGCCGGCTACGATTGTGGCTACTGGGGCGCCGCGGAAGGTGCGGCCGTCGAAGGGCGTGTTGCGGGATTTGCTGGGGGATTCGGATGCGCGGTACGTCCAGGCGTGCTCAATGGAAAAAATCGTGAGATCGGCAGAGCCACCCACGGCGATTTTTCGTTCGATGCCGAGGACGCGCGCGGGGCCGGTGGTGAAAAGTTCGACTACGCGCGTGAGTGAAATTTTTCCGGTGTGAAAGAGTTCGCCGAGCGTTAGCGCGAGCGCGGTTTCGAAGCCGATGATGCCGAAGGGCGCGCGATCGAATTCCACATCTTTGCTGGCGGGATGATGCGGGGCGTGGTCGGTGGCGATGGCGTCCACGCTGCCGTCGGCGATTCCGGCGATGAGCGCGGTGCGATCAGCGCGCGAGGCGAGCGGCGGATTCATTTTGTAGTTGGTATCGTAGCGGACGTCTTCGTCGCAGAGCGTGAAATGGTGCGGCGTGACTTCGCAGGAGACTCGCATGCCTAATTTTTTGGCGTGACGGACGTATTCGAGCGCTCCGGTGGTGGACATGTGCGCGATGTGCAGGCGGGCACGAGTGAGCAAGGCGAGTTCGACATCGCGTCCGGCGCAGATGGATTCGGATTCCGCGGGAATGCCCTTCAGGCCCAGGCGGATGGAGCGCGGGCCTTCGCGCATCACGCCGCCGGCGAAGAGCGACGGGTCTTCGCAGTGATCAATCACGGGCAGCTCGAGCGAGTTGCAGTAGTCCATCACCTGGCGCATCAGGCGCGCGGTGGCGACGGGCTTGCCGTCGTCGCTCACTCCGACGATTCCGGCATCTTTCATGGCCGCGATTTCCGCGAGGGCTTCGCCTTTGCTGCCGACGGAGACCGCGCCGATCGGCCAGACTTGCACAGCGCCGGCAGCGGCGGCGCGGTCGACGATGGAGCGAGTGACGGAGGCGTTGTCGTTTACAGGTTGGGTGTTCGGCATGCAACAGACGGCGGTGAATCCGCCGCGGGCGGCCGAGCGCGTGCCGGTTTCGATGGTCTCGGACATTTCCTGGCCGGGCTCGCGCAGATGGCAGTGCAGATCGATGAAGCCGGGAGCGACGATCAGGTCCGTGGCGTCGAAAATTTCGGCATCGCCTGAGCTGAGGTCGGGTCCGACGCGGAGGACGCGCGAGCCGTGCAGCAGCACATCGTGGCGGGCGTCGGTTTTGCTCGCGGGATCGAGCACGCGGCCATTCTTGATGAGCAGCAAATGATCTTTAGTGGCTGGCATGGTTGGGCCTCATTGCGCCTTGTCCGGAACTTTGGCTGGCGGTGGTTCCGCGGCGCCACCGACAAGATGGTAGAGCAGGGCCATGCGGATGGCGAGGCCGTTGGTGACTTGTTCGAGGACGCAGGATTGCGGACCATCGGCAACCGCGCCATCAATTTCAAGGCCGCGAATCATCGGTCCGGGATGCAGCACCAACGCGCCGGGACGCGCGAGTTGCAGGCGCTGCGGTGTGAGTTGATAGCGCAAAATATATTCCTCGGCGGCGAGCGCGGGCTCGTGCAGGCGTTCGGTCTGCACGCGAAGGGCGATGATTACGTCCGCGCCATCGAGGGCTTCTTCGATGCGCGTGACGCGGCGCACGTTGGGCGCGAGAGTTTCCAGCTCGCGCGGAACCCACATGGCGGGACCGCACAGCGTGATGCGCACGCCAAATTTGCTGAGCAAGTGAATATTGGAACGCGCCACGCGGCTGTGCAGCACATCGCCGAGGATGGTGAGATTCCAGCCTTCGAGCTGGCCTTTGCGGTCGCGGATTGTGAGCGCGTCCAGCAACGCCTGCGTGGGATGTTCATGCGTGCCGTCTCCGGCATTGATGACGGGGACGCCGAGGCGGTTGGCGACAAATTCCGGCGCGCCGGAGGAACTGTGGCGAATGACGAGGCCGTCGGGGCGCATGGCTTCAAGCGTGCGCACGGTGTCGAGAAGCGATTCGCCTTTCTTCAGGCTGGACGCTTCGGCCTGGAGGTTCATGGTGTCCGCGCCGAGGCGAGCGGCGGCGGTGGCGAAGCTGATGCGCGTGCGGGTGGAATTTTCGAAGAAGGCAATAGCGACGGTCTTGCCGCGCAGGGTGGCTAATTTTTTCAGGGGATGACGCTGAAATTCCTGAAAGGGTTTGGCCTGATCGAGAATAAAAGAAATTTGCTCGCGGGTGAGGTCTTCAATTCCGAGCAGGTGTTCCAGGCGCTGCAGCACTTTTTCCCTTTAGGTGCGGTCGATTCCGGGCCTCCGCGAGGATTGCCAGGGTTCAGGGAACGCGATCGACGAGCACGACGCGTTCATCGCCATCAATTTCCTTCAAGTGAACTTCCACGATTTCGGTGTCGCTGGTTTGCACGGAATTGCCGATGAACGTCGCTTCGATGGGCATTTCGCGATGGCCGCGGTCAATGAGCACGCAGAGGCGGATGCGCTTGGGGCGGCCGAGGTCGAAGAGGCCGTTCATGGCGGCGCGGATGGTGCGGCCGGTGTAGAGCACGTCGTCAACGATCACCAGGTCGCGATCATCCACGCTGAAGCTGATTTCGTTCGAGTGGACGACCGGTTGCGGGCCAACGGTGGAGAGATCGTCGCGATAGAGAGTGATGTCAATCGTGCCGACAGGGATCTCGACGCCGGAGAAATCTTTGACGGTTTTCGCCAGTCGATCGGATAGAGGAACGCCGCGGCGGCGGACTCCGATCAGCGCGAGGTCTTTGGTGCCACCGCTTTTTTCGACGATTTCATGGGCTAAACGGTTGAGCGTGCGGCTGATTTCTTCCGCGGAGAGGAGTTGTCTTTTTTCTACGACGCGCATCTGGCGCATCATCCTAGCATAGACGGCGGGAAGTTCGCATGGTCGGAATCCCATCGGAATTCCGATGGCACCGATTTGAGCGCTTTGCTAGTTGCAATACGGATTGAAACCAGCCGTGCTCCCGGACAAATGACCAAGGCAAAAGTATCCCAACCGGCATATCATGCGCTGAAGAAAACTATGTCTGAAAAGACCTACCTCATCCACTTCAAGCCACCGGAGACGTCGGTAGAGCGCGTGCGAGCTGCCGGGGCTGAGGTCGTTGATGGCTATCCGATGCTGTACGATGATGAGGGAGAACTGGCGGGCATGTTCCTTATGGAGATTGTCGAAGCGTGGTCCGCTGAAATACTAAGCTGATTTCCCCGAAAGATCGTGCCCTCGCACGCGGCTGCGGAGCTGGCGCCTGGTTATTCACGTTAGCGTAGAATGACCCACTGCCCCGGCGCGCCGAAATCTTGACCAGCGTGATAGACTTGGGGGATTGTGAGCTCGTCGGCGCCGGCACGCAGTCCTCAACGGCCCGCTTCAGTTGACCTCCGGGTCAATATTGGTACCCTCACCCTAAAAAACCCCATCATCGCCGCCAGCGGCACATTTGCGTATGGAGTGGAGTTCGCGCATATCGTGGACTTGAACCGGCTGGGCGGAATCGTGGTGAAGGGCCTTTCCGCACAACCGATGGACGGCGCGGCGGCACCCAGGATCTGCGAGACGGCCAGCGGGATGGTGAACGCCATCGGGCTGCAGAATATCGGGGTGCGGGCGTTTGTCGCCGAGAAGCTGCCACTGTTGCGCCGCTACAACACTGCGGTGATTGCCAACGTCTTCGGGCGTACCATCGCGGATTACGTGGAGGTGATCCGAGTTCTAGAGGACGCCGAGGGGCTGGCCGGCTATGAGCTGAACATATCCTGCCCCAACGTGGAACGCGGGGGCATTGAATATAGTACTGACCCCTCCCTTACAAGTGCCGTTGTGGCGGCCGCTCGGGCGGCGGCCAAGCGTCCCTTGTGGGTGAAGCTCTCACCAAACGTTAATATGATTGGAGTTAGCGCAAAGGTCTCGGAAACGGAAGGAGCGGATGCTGTAGTAATCGCAAACACCTACCCTGCACTGTGTATAGATGCCCACAATCGGAGGTCCCGTCTCGGTAGTACGGCGGGAGGATTGTCGGGCGCGGCCATAAAACCTATAACCATGAGGCTGGTTTACGAGGCTTGCCGAGTTGTAAAGATCCCGGTAATCGGACTCGGAGGCATTGAAAAACCGGCAGATATCGCTGAGTACGTGCTGGCTGGCGCCTCGGCGGTGGAAGTAGGTACGGCCCACTTTGTAGACCCGCGGGCTTCTGAACGGCTCGTAAGCGGTCTGGAGATGTGGTGCCGGGACGAAAATACATTTGAAATCAGCAAGTTACGGGGTGTACTAAGGCATTAAACTGATTGTCACTGTCCCCCCGAACAGGTAGAATTTGAGCTGGTTTCAAACAAGGTTAGGTGAACATGAAGGGCAAGATATTCGTGATTCTGCAGTCGGTGTTTTTAACAGTGGGTCTGCTCGCGGTTACCACGTCCGTGAATCCAGCGGCCGCCGGAAAACCGGGCAACCCTTCTCCTGCAGAGGTCGCGCTGGGCATCACTCCGGTTGTACCGAACCCCCTCAACCAGGCCAATCACCAGGAGAAGCCGCTAGCCGTCTGGGAATGCACCACCAGCTGGTACGGAGACGATTTCGACGGCTTGCCGACCGCTAACGGCGAGACCTACGACATGTATGCGGATACCGCCGCCCACCCCACGCTTCCGCTAGGGTCGATCGTGCGCGTCGTAAACATGCGGAACCACCGCAGCCAGGTGGTCCGGATCAACGACCGCGGACCGTACGTGGAAGGACGCGAATTAGATGTTTCCTACGAAGTGGCACGTAAGTTAGGATTCGATCAGCACGGGCTCGCCAAAGTCCGGCTGGAACTCCTAAAGGTGCCCGCACGCCCAGCAACAGCTCATCCCGGAAACTGATCGTCGCTTTAGACCTGGACCGGCTTGGTCCAGCGACTGCTTTGGCGCGCAAACTGCGCGGGGCGGCCGGGATGTTCAAAGTTGGAAGCCAGCTATTTACCGGGGAGGGTCCGCGAGCGGTTAGGAAACTCGCGGACCTGGGCTTCGACATCTTCCTCGACCTGAAATTCCACGACATTCCCAATACAGTGGCACACGCCGTCGCCGCAGCGGTGCGGCTGCCGCGCTTGCGTTTGATGACTTTGCATGCCTCGGGCGGGCTGGCTATGATGCGGGCGGCGCGGGAGGCTGCAGGGACCAAGAAAAACCGTCCGGCGCTGCTGGCTGTGACGGTATTGACCAGTTTCGACGAGCCGGCGCTGCGGGAAATTGGGATAGAAGGTTCGCTGGGGTCGAGGGTGGTGGCGTTGGCGCGCCTGGCGAAGACGGCTGGGATGGATGGAGTGGTTTGTTCGGCGCTGGAAGCTCCGGCGGTGCGGCGGGAGCTGGGGGCTGAGTTCAAGATCCTGGTGCCCGGGGTGCGTCCGGCTTCGGCGGCGGCGAACGATCAGTCGCGGGTGGCGAGTCCAGGAGATGCGATGCGAGCGGGGGCTGATTATCTAGTGGTTGGTCGGCCGATTACCGCGGCGGCGGACCCGCGGGCAGCGGCTCGGGCAATCGTGGCGGAGATTGCCGCAGCGGAGCGGAGGCGGGCCGTAGCGTAGTCCGGACAGAAACAATACGTCCTTGTCGAATTTATCAGTCACAAGCCGCGTACCCTCGAACACTTGCACCAGCGTCTAAGATTGTGAATTGCTTAGGCTGAGCCCACCCGGGTTTTCGGCGCTCAGGTGAAGGGATGTTCCCATGATCCGACGTGATTTTCTGCGCAGCATAGTTTTCGGGGGCACGGCGCTTGCCGCTACACGCGCCGCCGGCAGCGTGATTGCGTCGCATTCGGGCGATGGTGGCGCCGCGACTGCGCGTGGTTCGCTGAATCTGACGGGCACGGACACGTCGAGCAAGCCTGCGCTTCCCACGCCGATCGCTGTTCCGTTTCCCCTGCAAGATGTGAAAATTCTCGACCCGGATTTGCTGCGGATGCGCGAACAAACGCTGGCATACATGCTTGCGCTTGATTCTGACCGCCTGCTGCATAACTTCCGCGTCACTGCGAATCTGCCTACGTCTGCGGAGCCGCTTTACAACCGCGAGTCTCCTGCCAACGGGTGGCGCGGCCATTACGTGGGGCATTTCCTTTCCGCCAGCGCGCAGATGTATGCCGCGACGGGCGATGTGCGCATCAAGGCGAAGGCCGACGCGATGGTGGGGGAACTCGCAAAGTGCCAAAAGGCGCTGGGCGACAAGGGTTATCTTTCCGCGTTCCCGGAATCGGGCTTTGACGACCTGGAAGCGGGGCGCCCGGCGGCAGTGGTGTGGTATGCGCTGCATAAGATCATGGCTGGATTGCTCGACGTGCACGAGAGCTGGGGAAATGCGCAGGCGCTGCAGGTGCTGGAAGGCATGGCGGCATGGACGGACTGGCGCACGGGGCGGATTCCGGAAGCACAGATGCAGCGTACGCTGCAGACTGAGTTCGGCGGGATGAATGAGGTGCTGGCGAACCTCTCTGCCGTCACCGGAAATCCGCGTTATCTGGTAGTCGCGAAACGCTTCGACCATCATGTAGTGATAGACCCTGCTGCGCAGGGGCACGATACGCTTACCGGGCTGCATGCCAACACACAGATACCGAAGTTTATTGGGGCGGCGCGGGAATATGAACTGACGGGGGAGCCACAGTATCGCAACGCCGCGCTATTTTTCTGGCAGCAGGTGGCGCTGCATCGCAGCTATGTCACGGGCGGCAACAGCGTCAGCGAACATTTCAAGACTGCGCCGGACGCGCTGGCCCCCGCGCTTACGGACCTGACGCAGGAAACCTGCAACACTTACAACATGCTGAAGCTGACCGACCATTTGTTTACGTGGCAGGCCGAGCCGCAATATGCTGATTATTACGAGCGTGCTTTTCTGAACCATATTCTTGCGACGCCGCATCCGTCGGAAGGCTCACCGCTTTACTATCTGGGAATGCAATCGGGCCAGTGGAAAGTTCACTTCGTGCCGCATGAGGGATTCTTCTGTTGCTGCGGTACGGGGCTGGAAAATTTCTCGAAGCTCGGTGAGGGTTTTTACTATCACGATGCGCGGTCGCTGTGGGTGAACCAATTCTTCGCCTCCGAAGTGAATTGGAAAGAGAAGGGCGTTGTCGTACGGCAGGAGACGCGTTTCCCAGAAGAAGCAGGGACACGTCTGGTGATTCATGCGAAAACGCACACGGAATTTGTTTTGAACGTGCGGATTCCTTATTGGGCTGACGGAGCGAGCGTGACGATCAATGGGAAGCGTTTTCGGCCAAATGAAAAGGTGGCGCCTGCGAGCTACGCGAAAATCGAGCGCAAGTGGAAGAATGGCGATATCGTGGAAGTGAAGCTGCCGATGCGCTTGCATTTGCAGCCGCTTCCAGATGACACGAATTTAGCGGCCATCATGTATGGCCCGACGGTCCTCGCGGGCGAACTCGGTACTGAAAATCTGGACCCCAAGCGCATTTATTCCGAGGACAAGGTTCTGCACGGCGGATTTCCCGCGATTGCGGTGCCGGAATTCGCGGGGGACCGAAATGCATTGGACACATGGATTCTGCCCGCACGCGCTAATAATAAGCTTGTGAATGACAAGCCGCTCACATTTCGCACCGTGGGCGCCGGGCGTCCTGAGGATGTCACTCTCAGTCCCTTCTACCGACTGTTCGACCAGCGCTACTGCGTTTATTGGCGGTTTCGCAACGCCGCGGATGCATGAGTGTTCCGGCCGTAGACGCTCGTTGAAAATGGCTGCGTTCGCAGGTGAGAAACTTGCTCGGCCACGCCCGGATGCTCGGCGTTAGAAACGCTCGGGAGTAGCGCGGACGAATCCCGCCTTTTAAGCTGCCTCGTTCTTCAGCCGGATACCCACAGCCGGGACCTCGTACCGGTACTTAGAAATTTGCAAAAAGTTGACATCTTTCGGATAAAAGTTTGATATGAATCGCCCACCGCACGGACTGCGCACACGCTCCGGTGCCATCGGCCGATGTTTGGCTGATCGAGCAAAGGACGTGGACGCATCTGGCTCTCGATGATCTGAAGGAACGCAAACAATAAATCCGAAGGTGCAACACGTTTGAACACTGCTGGTAAATGAGCAGCGCAGGCCCCGGACATGCTTGGATCAAAGTAACTCTCAATTACGACGGAGGTTTACCAGTGAATCGGAAAATACTATTGGCGGTAGTTTTTTGTGCAGTGGCTGGACTGGGCGTTGCGACATCGGCAACGTTCGGACAAGAACAACAAAAGGCAACACCGAAGCTGCAGGTTCGTCATGCAATCAAGCCCGCGAAGACCGCTGACGCCGAGCAAGTGAAAAGCGCAGTGGCGTCAGGGACCGCGAGCAAGACTCCGATGCTGCCTTTGTTCACGTTCAACGTGGAATCGGACCGAGACGGCAACGACTACACGGGCGTGATGGTCGGCGCTAGCCCCTTTACAGGATGGGGAAACAAAGACACGCATGTGAAGACATTCATCGTGCCGCTAATCATAATCACGAACACGGTGGGCGTGAGTTTCGATCCCAACACCGGAGTCATCGGTACGGCGCCGGGCGTAACTGTGTTCGACCCAACGAAAAACGACAACGGATGCCTGGCCGCTCCGAACAACAATCCGCTGCAGCTCTACCAACACACGCCGATCTTCGACAGCTACGATTTCTCGATCGGCGGCTTCGATATGGGACATACACAGTACGAAGACGCACATCAGCGCGGCGAATTCTGGAACGTGATACAGGACAAGGATGATTATCACGTCCTGTACGATCCGATCGTGAATCTATCGGCGATCGTGATCAACGTTCCGGCGGCTTTCAGCACCACTCTTCCTCCGGCGGATTTTCCGGCGTGCGGGCCGTTCGGAATCGTGGATGTTGACTGGTTCGATAATTACCTCAATACCACTGTGCTGCCAGCGCTGCAACCGCAGGTGAATGCGGGCAACATTCCGTTCTTCATGCTGTATAACACCGTGCTGGCCGGGCCAGTCACGAACATCAATACCTGCTGCATCCTGGGCTACCACGGCACCACCAACTTCTTGCCGTTGCAGGCGTACGCTCCCACGGACTTCGACACCACCGGCCTGTTCGGGCCTACGGCGGGCGATTCGAATACGCTGTCGCACGAGGCCGCGGAATTCATCAACGATCCCTTTGGCAACAATCCCACGCCCGCTTGGGGCGGAACGGGACAAGTACCGGTGGGGGCCTGCCAGAACAACCTGGAGGTGGGCGATCCTTTGACCGGAAACAGTTTCTCGCCGATTGGTGGACGCAACGGTTTCACCTATCACTTGCAGGAGTTGACGTTCTTCTCGTGGTTCTTCACTTCGAAGTCGATTGGAATTCACGGGTGGTTCTCGAATAACGACACGTTCACGACGGACGCGGGCCCGGTCTGCGTGCCCGCGAGTGGCTCGGGCGGTTCGACTGCTCCGATCCGCATAATTGGCAGCAAGTAGAAACACAGAGTGGAACGTGCGGGGGCAGCGTAGCATATTCGCTGCCTCCAACTTCCTCAGTGGCTTGCCGAGATTTGCCCCGCGTCATTTTCGCCTGCTGCTATTGACAAAGCCCTGCCTTCGGTACAAGTTCTCACACGGCAATTTTCGGAAATTTCTGGCGCTCTAGGAGAATTCTGCATGCGAATCGCGTCGAAGCGTTTGGCGGGTTGGATGGCTATGGCTGCGCTGATTTGCGCGCCGATAGTTTGCGGACAAGAAGTTGGCGCGCCAGCTACTCCGCCGAAGCCGAAGACGGTGGAAATCACGCCGACGAACATTCAGGCGCACGTGGGAGACAAGATCAAGTTCACGGCGGTGGCCAAGGACGACGCGGGAAAGACGATTGATGTGAAGCCGATGATCTGGATCGCGCTGCCGCCCGACATCGCTGGAGCGGACGCCGATGGCACGGTGGTTTTTCGCGCGGCTGGACAAGTGACGGTGGGAGCTGTGGTGGCGGGCAAGCCGGGATTTGCGACGGTGACCGTGGGGACGCCTGCTCCGGCGGCCGTGGAGGTGACGCCGCTGACACAAGCGTTGGTGGTGGGCGGTTCGACCGTGTTGACAGCGAGCGCTCGCTCGGCGAATGGGGATCCGCGGACGGATGTGGCGATTCATTGGAGTTCGAAGGCGCCGACGATTGCGACAGTGGATGAGTCGGGCCTGGTGAAGGCGTTGGCTCCGGGCACAGCGACGCTGGTGGCGACGGGCGGGCCGGTAAGCGGTGAGGTTTCCGTGCAGGTGGTGGCGGATACATTGCAGAAAATTTCGCTGGAACCGGCGGCGACGACAGCGAGGACCGGCGACGTGGTGCACTTCACCGCGAAGCCAGTGGCGGCCAAAGGCGCGGCGGTGGCGAAGGATTTGCTGACAAGCTGGAGCGTGAGCGGGCCGCAGGGGACGGTTTATCCGGATGGCGCGTTCGTCGCGAATTTACCGGGAGTGTATGAGGTGACGGCGGCGATCGGCCGGCACACCGCGAGCGCTTCGATCGCGGTCGCGCCGCGCAACGTGCAGCGCGGGTTGGATGTGGTGGCGCACATACCGATGAAAGATGCCGAGGGCAAGGTTGTGCAGACGACAGAAGAGTGGGTTGTCGGCAATCATTTGTACGTCGCGACGATGGGAGACCGGATGTACGCCTACGACGTTTCCGATGCGGCGCATCCGAAGGCGCTCGACAGTTTGAAGGCGGACGCGCGGCTTTACAACGATGTAAGCACAACGCCGGACGAAAAGGTGGGAGTGTTCACGCGGGAGGGCGCATCGAACCGCAAGAATGGGATTGTGTTTTTTGACGCTTCGGACCCGGCGCACCTGAAAGTGATTTCGGAATACACCGAAACGGTGACGGGCGGAGTGCACAGCGCGTTCATCAACGGCCACTATGCGTACATCACCGATGACGCGACCGGCTCGCTGCGCGTGATTGATTTCGCAGACGCGGCGCATCCGAAAGAAGTGGCGCGCTGGCAGACGGAAAAATCGCAGGAGCAAATGATCGCTTCGCCTTTGGGTGAAGGAATGATCAGCACCGGCCGATATCTGCATGATTTGTACGTAAAGGATGGATTGGCTTACCTCGCCTACTGGCGCGACGGTTTGGTGATTCTGGACGTCGGCAACGGCATCAAGGGCGGCAGTCCGGAGAATCCGAAACTGGTGGCGCAGTACAAATTCAATCATTACGAATTGTACGGAGACGGCTGGCTGGCGGGGACGCACACGGCGTTCCGCTACAAGAATTATGTGTTTGTGGGCGATGAAGTGTTTCCGGGATATTTTGAAATCAGCAGCAAGGAACGGATTCCGGTGCGCGGGATTTTGCATGTGATTGATGTGTCCGATATTGAGCATCCGCGCGAAGTGGCGAATTACGAAGTTCCCGAAGGCGGGATGCACAACGTTTGGGCGGACGACGATATTTTGTACCTGGGCGATTACGCGGGCGGCGGGCGGGCGGTGGATATTTCAGGCGAATTGCGCGGGAACCTTTACGAGCAAGGGCGCGAGATCGCGAGTTTTTTCCCGGGCGACCCGAACGGGTATCGCGCGAATTTGCCGTTCACGTGGGGCGCGCAGCCGGCGAATGGATTGATTTTTTTCAACGACATCAACAGCGGGATTTGGATTGTGAAATTGGGCAAACCGAAATTCCAGGGGTCAACGACGGCGCCGCCATTGCGGGACGCGGGGCCGACGGCGGCGAGCCCGTTCTAATCGTTCAATCAGGGGTGGCCGTCGCCGATGAAACGCGTGCGAATATTGCTTTTGAGCTGCGCGGCGATAGCGACGATTTTAATCTGCGCATTGCTATTTCTGGTGCTGGGCGGCTCGCACGCCGTGTACAACGGGCGGCGCGTGACGCGGCAGACGCAATGGTATGTCTACAGCCTGACCATCCCAATTCCTACCGGCCGTGCGGCCGTTTGTTACGCCTATCAGGACGCGACGGGCGCCTGGATCCGTGAAGGGCCTTGCGTCGAGTACTATCAAAACGGAAAACTTCGGCTTGTAAGTAATTATCTTCACGGTGAGCTAGATGCGAAGCAGTCCGTCTTCAATGAATATGGAATCGAAACGCTGCGATTTTACTGGGCGCAGGGAAAAATGGTGCGCGAGATCCGCTGCCCGTGCGTAGATCCGCAATAACTCCCGTCCGCCTTTCTGCCGCGGGCTATTTAGCGCCTGCGGGGCTTGGCGCGTAGCCTTTTACGCCCAATTGCCAGAAGAGGAACGATAGCTCGTCGGCTAGTTCGACGTCGCGCTGGGATTTTGTGGAGCCGATGCCGTGGCCGGCGTCGTAATCAACGCGCAGCAGGATGGGTTTGCCGCTGCTGGTATCGGCTTGCAGGCGCGCGGCCATTTTTGCGGCTTGCCAGGGTGCAACGCGCGGATCGTTCACGCCGGTGGTTAGCAGGACTGCGGGATACGGCGTATTGGCTTTTACGTGCTGGTACGCGTCCATCGCCAAGAGCGCTTTGAATCCATCCGCTTCAGTCACCGTACCGAATTCCGGAATATTTGCGGGGCCACTGGCCATGGTTTCAGAGCGCAGTGAATCCGAATCGCCAACGCGAATGAGCGCGGCGCCGAACATTTCGGGGCGTTGGGTGATGGCGCCGCCGATGGTGATTCCTCCAGCGCTGGTGCCTTCGCCAGCCAGGTGAGCGGGCGAAGTGTACTTGTGTTCGATGAGGTATTCCCCGCCAGCGATAAAGTCATCAATGGTGTGCTGCTTGGTCAACTTTTGTCCGGCCTGGTGCCAGTCTTCGCCGTACTCGCCGCCGCCGCGCACGTGCGCGAAGGCGCGCACGCCGCCGCGCTCCAGAAACGCGAGGATCGTGGGATCGAAGTACGGATCGTAGTTGATGCCGTAGGCGCCATAGCCGGTGAGCCATGTGGGATGCGAGCCGTCGAGAGCGATGCCGCGCTTGTGAATGATGGAAAGCGGAACCATGGTGCCGTCGGCGCTTTTGGCTTTCACTTCTTCGGATTCGATTTGGGAGTAATCAACCGGAGATGGCGGAACAAGCGCAGTATCGGTGAGCTTGTCGGTTTTTGCATCCAGCGAATACCACAGGGGTGATTTGGTCCAGGAAACGAGCTCCAGCCAGGCGCCGGCTTCGCTGGGATTGGTGACGAGTGCTTGAATCGCGCCATCGAACGGCAATTTTACGGACTTAGTACTTTCGTGACTGTAAGGCAGGCGGCGCAGGCGGCCGATGCCGCCGTCGAGATCCCGGAGATAGAGCGCGTCGGCGGCTGCGCTGATGTTGTTGATCACCACTTCGCTCGCAGGCACCGCGACGACGGCGTGCGACAGATCGGGAGCGCTCAGACTGGTGCGCAGAACCTTGAAGCGTGAAGCGTTCTTGTGAGAGAGCAGATAGATGTCGCCGCCGTGGACGTCCAGGCCAGTGATTTCATCGGACCGATCCGCGACTTTCTTCCAAGTTGTCTTCGAACTGGGATTGGCGTCAAACGGTATGACGTAAATATCGAACTCGTTCTTCACGCCGTGGATGACCAGACCGACCAAGAAATTGGGTGCGCCCGGGGAAAAAGCCACCACCGTAAAATCGTTTTCGTCCACGTTCACGGTGGGATTGGCACCGAAGCCGAAGACGAGAGGTTCGGTGTCCGGATCACCGCCGAGCGTGTGACGGTAGACTTTCAGTTTTTGATATTTCGCGGTGGGGGGCGCGTCGGCGGGGAGTTTTTGCGCGCGCGTGTAGAAGAAAGATTTGCCGTCGGGCAGCCAGCTGGGGGAAGCAAATTCGGCGCGGTCAATGCTGTCGGGCAGGACTTTGCCGCTGGCGCTTTGCAGCACGTGCAGGACGCTTTCTTCGGAGCCGCCCAGCGAAATTCCGTAGGCAACGTAAACACCGTCGAGCGAAGGCTGGAAATAATCAATGGAGTAGTGCTTGCCGTCGGCGGTGGTCATGGTTTCGGGATCTACCAGCAGGCGCTCGGGCGAAGTGAGGGTGTCGCGCACGAAGAGCTTGCGATTGTCGGAGCCGGGTGCGGTCTTGTAGTAAAAATAATGGCCGCCCCAGACTTGCAGCGCGGAGACTACGTTTCCGGCATTATCCAGCGATTTGATGCGCGCGAGCAATTCATCGCGGCCGGGAATGCGGGAGAGCACGGCGCGCGTGTAATCGTTTTGCGCTTTCATCCAAGCGATGACTTCGGGGTCGGAGGTGTTCTCCAGCCAGCGGTAGGGATCGACTACGTTTGTGCCAAAGTAATTGTCGATCACGGCGCGCACGGGAGTTTTCGGCAGTTCCGATTGCGCTGAAGCCACAGCGGGGATGAGTAACAGAAGTGGAAACACGATGCTGAACAGTCGTCGCACGAGGTTGTCCTTGACAGTCAGAAGCTAATTAACCCGTAAGACCATAGCCTGTAAGGGCGGGAATGCTCAAGATTATTGTTGCGGCGGTAGATAGGACTTCCGCTTCATGCGCCGGGATGTGTCATTCGTAGCGCAACGCGACCATGGGGTCGAGCTGCATGGCGCGGCGGGCGGGGGCGTAGCAGGCCCAGAAGCCGATCGCGGCAAGCAACAAGCTGGCCGTTGCGTAGGTGAGCGCATCGGTGGGACTGACGCCTACCAGAATTGTGGCCATCGAGCGCGTGAGCGCCCATGCCAGCACGGTGCCTGTAACCACGCCTGCTATCACCAGCGCCAATCCCTGCTGCAGCACCAGCCGCAGGATGTCGGGCCGGCCGGCGCCCAGGGCCATGCGTATGCCGATCTCACGTGTGCGCTGGCTGGCGGCGAACGAAACGACTCCGTACACGCCGACGACGGCAAGGGTGAGTCCTAGTAGCCCCATGGCGGCGGCGAGAATCGCGCCGACCTGGAAAATGAAAAACCCGTTCCCGCCGGCCAGCGACTGGCGCATGGTTTGCACGTCTGTCACCGGCATGTTCGGATCAAGCGCATGAACTTCGTTCTGCATCTGCGCGATCATGCTCTCGGGCGGCACCGAGGAGCGAACCTGCAGGGTGCGGTACGCCGTGTAATCCTGCGCGAGCGGACGAAAGAAATACGGTTTCTTGTCCCAGCCGATGAAAATGTATTTCCCGTCGGCCGCCACGCCCACGATTTCGACGAAGGGACCCGTGGCGCTTTTCAGACTGAAGCGTTTTCCGATGGGATCTTGATTGGGCCAGAATTGCAGCGCCATGGTCTGGTTTACGATGGCGACGAGCGGCGCCTTGTCATTGTCATCTTCCCGAAACGCACGGCCGCGCAGCAGGGGAACGCGCAAGGTATCGAAATAGGGTTCGTCTACATGGTTGTAAATCACGACGGGAGGCTGCTGGCCGGGAGTGGGCGGTTGGCCTTCGATATAAACCGCGCTGCCATCCTGCACAGGCCCCATGGGCACACTAAATGCGAGGCTCGCCGTTTGCACGCCGGGTAAGGAGCGGACTCTGGCTTCGAGGTCGTGGTAGAAGGTCTTGGTGCGGGCATCGTCGTAACCCACTTCGCGCGGGTCCAGGGTCAGGTTCAATACGTGATCGGGGTCAAATCCCATGTAGGCGTGCTGCGCGTTGATGAGGCAGCGCACGAAGAGTCCAGCGACGATTAAAAGCACCAGCGAGCCCGCCACTTGCGCCACCACCAGCACGCTCCGCAGACGGTGACGGCCGGCTCCTGCTGTATCGCTTCTGCCGCCGCTCTGTAAAACGCTGTTCACGTCCGTGCGGCCGGCGCGGACTGCCGGCCACAACCCGACGACGGCGCCGGTAAAGAGCGCGGCCGCCATCGCGTACGCAAAAACGCGCCAATCAAAACCAAAATCCACGCGGATGGGGATTCTGCCAGGCGGGAGGATTGAGACGACCGCGCTGCTGGCCCATACTCCGAGCGTTAGTCCGCCGACGCCGCCGAAAAGCGCCAGCAGAATGCTCTCCGTGAGCATCTGGCGGATCAGGCGCCAGCGATTTGCACCCATGGCCGCGCGGATGGCCATTTCGCGTTGGCGCATCGTGGCACGCACCAGCAGAATATTCGCAACGTTCATGCAGGCCAGCAGAAGGACGAGGCCTGCCAGCGCCAGAAACACCGCGGCGATGAACGGAACGATATTGTTCGGGAAGGGCTGCGGCCGCGCCAGTCTTTCCGGAACGATGTGAACCGATATTCCCTTGTCCGTCGCAGGATATTGCTCCGTCAACCGCGCCGTCACTACGTTCATCGAACTTTGCGCTTGCTGCAGAGTCACGCCCGGTTTCAGCCGGCCCAGCACGATCAAGGAGCGGGCGCTGCGGTCGGTCCAGAAGGTGGCCAGTGAATCCGCGGGCTGCATGTTCAGCGGGACGTAGCCGTCCAAATTCAGGGCGAATTGCGTGCCTTGAAAGCCCTTCGGCGTCACTCCGATAATCGTGGCCTCTTGCCCGTCAATCAAAGCCTGCTTGCCTACTACACTCGGATCGCCGCCAAATTTCTTCTGCCAGAAGTCGTAGCCCAGCACGATGTAGGGATCTTTGCCCCCGGCCTCAGCTTCCGTCGCGAGGAACAGTCGACCCAGCGCCGGCTGCACGCCGAGACCAGAAAAATAATTTCCGGTGACATAGCCGTAGACGAATTGATTTGCCTTGCCGCCGTAGCTAAGGCCGCCCAGATTGGTTTGCGAGCCAAACACGTCGGAAAATGTATCTGCCTGCTTGCGAAGATCAGTGAGTTCGGCGTAGGAAAGTGTGAAGATTCCCAGAGTGTCGCCCTGCACCTGCGCCGCAAGCACCATGATTTGCTCAGGCGATTTTACCGGCAGGGGACGCAGCAGAAGGCCGTTCACGAGGCCAAAGATCGCGGTGTTGGCGCCAATGCCCAAGGCGAGCGTCAGGATCACGATGATCGTCAACATCGGCGATTTGCCGAGCATCCTGAAGGCGTAACGAATGTCCTGCCAGAACGTGGCCATGCGATGTCCTCCTCTTGCGCTACTGCGTTAGTGATAGATATGCACGTGTCCGTCCCTCGAGCGAACGTCGCGATCTCCATGTCGGCAAGCGGTTTACGGCGCGCGAGGGGATGGTTCCGGCGCTCGCAATGGGCGATTCCGAGACGCGGCGTGACGAAAACGGACACTTCGATGGCTGCCGTCCGCCGAGTATGTCTGAACGCGAGAGCGGGCGGTGGTGTCTGGATGTGTGAGGGCGCAAAATGCGCGCACCCCCTGGAGGATACCACCATGAAGGCAACTCGCTTTGCAGTCGCGCTGTTCGTAGTGCTGCTCGGTTGCGGAAATTTGTTGCACGCGCAAACGGCTTCGAGCAATTCCGGGCCCGCTCCCAAGGTGCCCGATCTTGCGAAGTTGAATGTCACCACCATGCTGCAACAGATGCAGACAGCGGCGACGCAGGGCGACTCTGATGCGCCGGCACCGCTACAGATCGTCGTCCAGTTCCTGCAACTACAACCTGCACAGCAGGCGATGTTCGGGCAATTGCTGGTGGCGCGGCAGACGGCCGTGGCTCCGCTGTTCCAGGCAATTGCGCAGAAGGAACAGCAGCTGCAGACGTTGCTCGGATCCGGAGGCAATCCAGCGCAGGTGGGTATTCTGGTGATACAGATTACGGCTCTGCAGCAACAGATCGTCCAGACGCAGCAGGCCTTTCTGACGAACCTGGAAAACATGCTGGACGCGGACCAGCAGCAGCGGCTTGCCGCGGTTCGCGGCGCGGCGCAACTGCAGCCGGTGGTTCCGGCATTCCAGATACTCCAGCTGCTGTAGTCGTGCCGCAACGTGAGCGAGCGGGGCGTGCGTCCGAGCGACGCGCGCCCGGTGCCGCGGACTGGCGGCCAGGGTTTGCGTCCGCGCAAATTTCACGGTTGGAAGTGTAGTATTCACGTACTCGGGAAACGGATGATGGTGTTCGAACTCACGGCAATTCGGATGCTGCAAGGGTCGCGGGAGTGCATGGCCAATTTGATCGCGCGAACGGAAACCGAAGAAGGTGAGGCGGCATTTGGCGCGCGCGTGGGCGAAAATCAGCGGCGCGTTTTTCAGATTGCCTACGGCATCCTGGGAAATCCGGCAGACGCACAGGATGTCGCGCAGGATGTGTTCATGCGCGCTTACCAGAAATTCCCTTCGCTGCGCGAGACGGAAAAGTTTCGGGCATGGGTGAACCGCATTGCGTTTCGACTGGCACTGAATCGGCAGCGTGGGATGCGGCGACGTTTGACGCGGGATACGGCATGGCACGCGTCGGGAACCGGTGAGACCGTGGACGGCGCGAAGAACGCGGAGGAAAACGTGTTGGTCGAGCGCTTGCGCGACGAGATCGAGGGCCTGCCGGAAAAACTTCGCAGGGTGCTGCAGCTTTCGATTGTTGAGGAGATGGACGCGGCGGACGTGGGCTTGGTGCTGGGGATTCCGGCTGGGACGGTGAGGTCGCGACTGCACACGGCACGAAAACTTTTGTTGGATGCGATGAAATGAAGAACGAATGCGCGAAATGGAGAGACCAGTTGCTTGAGGCCGCGCTAACGAGAACAGCGGCGGGTGGGCTGGAAGAACACTTGCTGGTGTGCGCGAGCTGTGCCGAGGAATTGGCGGCGCTACGCGCGCGGCGGGAGCGATTGGACGCGCTGCTGCCGCTCGTGGCGGCCGGGGCGGAGCCGCCGCCGGAGTTTCGGGCGCAGGTTTTGGCCGCGGCAGAGGCCGCGAACGAAGCGGAGGTCGCGCGGCCGTGGCGTGTATGGGCGTTGGCTGGCGCGACGGTGGTGACTGTGGTGACGCTCTTGATTGTTTTGGCTGTTCCTCAGAGCGAAATCCGGATCGTGCCTGCGAGCGATCTGGCCGCGGCGGAGAAATTGGCACAATGGCGAGCACCGAGCGACGTGTTTTTGGAGACACCCGGGCGGGAGATTTTGCAGACGACGCCGAGACTAGGCGAGTCTTACCTGCGCGTTCCGAAGAAAACGGACCAGGAGGATTGAGATGAAAGCGAGAGTGCTATGGATTTGCGCGCTGCTGTTTTTGGTGGCAGCCACGGCGAGCGCGCAACAACCCGACCAAGATCCGATCGGGCAGAGCTTCTTTGCGCCAGACCTGGTGATGCAGCATCAGGAAGCCATCGGGTTGAGCGATGAGCAGAAGACTAATCTGAAGACGGAAATCCGGGAGGCGCAGCTGAAGTTCACCGAGTTGCAATGGAAACTGCAGGACGAAATGGAAAAGATGGCTGCGATCACCAAGCAGCCGCACGTGGACGAGCAGGAGGCACTGGCTGAACTGGACAAAGTGTTGGCGGCGGAGCGCGAGATCAAACGGGCGCAGGTGACCTTGCTGGTGCGCATAAAGGACAAACTGACTCCGGAGCAGCAGGCGAAGCTTGTGGACATACGGAGTAAGTCGGGCAGCAGGTAAACGGACGCTTCCAGGAAGGCTGGGAATAATTTCGGCACTCGGAGTTTCGGCTCAGCAACTGGGAAATCGCTATCGCTTCGCATGAAATGCGGCAGCGAATCAGATTGGCTTTCATGACTCGACCGATTTGACCGCGCGTTGTTTCCTCCGCTAGCATGGCTGCGCTTGCGCAATCTCCATGGAAGCCATCAAACACGTGATCGTTGGGACCGCCGGACATATTGACCACGGGAAATCCTCGCTTGTCGAAGCGCTGACTGGCACGAATCCGGACCGGCTGGAAGAAGAGAAGCGGCGGGGGATCACGCTGGATTTGGGATTTGCGTTTCTCACGCTGGATGGCGTGCGGCTGGGGCTCGTAGATGTGCCGGGACACGAGCGGTTCGTGCGCAACATGCTGGCGGGTGCGGGCGGGATTGACCTGGTGCTGCTGGTGGTCGCGGCGGACGAAGGGATCAAGCCACAGACCCGCGAGCATTTTGAAATTTGCCGCTTGCTGGGAATTCCGCGCGGAATTATCGCGATTACGAAATCCGATCTGGTGGATGCCGACTCGCTGGGACTGGTGCGCCTGGAGATCGAAGAATTCGTGCGCGGATCGTTTTTGGATGGCGCACCGATTATGCCGGTGAGCGCGCGCAGCGGCGCAGGGTTGGACGAACTGAAGAACGAACTGCGACGCGCGGCGCAAGCGGTGGCGGTGAAAGATGCGACGCAACATTTTCGTCTGCCGATTGACCGCTCATTTGCGATGAAGGGATTTGGCACTGTGGTCACCGGGACGCTGATTTCCGGCGCGGTGAAAGTGGAGGACGAGGTGGAGTTGTATCCAGCGCGGAAACGGTTGCGCGTGCGCGGGCTGCATTCGGGCGGAAAACAGATCGAGCGCGCCGTGGCCGGACAGCGTACCGCCGTGAACCTGGCGGCAATCGAACACGAGGAAATCACGCGCGGGATGGTGCTGGCGCCCGCGGGCATCTTTGAAGCGACGCAGCGAGTGGATGCGCGCGTGACGCTGCTGGGTTCCGCGCCGCCGCTGAAAAATCGCGCTCGCGTGCATTTTCATCAGGGCACGGCGGAAGCGATTGCGGAAGTGATTTTGTTGAATGATAGCGGCGGTGAGCTTGCAGCGAGTGGTTCGGCGTTCGTGCAATTGCGGCTGGATAATCCTTTACTGCTTCTGCCGGGGGACCGTTTCATTCTGCGGCGATTTTCGCCGGTGGTGACGATTGGCGGCGGCACGGTGCTGGACGCGCGCGCGCCGCGGCATAAACGCAAGGATGCGGCAGTCGCGCCATTTTTGGGCGTGCTGGAGCACGGCAAACGCGAAGAAATCTTAGCCGCGCTGGTGGAAGCGGCGCCGCGCGGCATGACTCTGCCGGAGATACTGGCGCAGACGGGATGGATCGAATCGGATGCGCGCGTTGCGGCCGAAAAAATGGCGGCTGCGAAACGCGTGAGGATACTGGTGGGCGCGCCGGTGGTGCTGGCGCCGGCGCAAGCGGTTACAGAGTGCGCCGCCGCGATTCGCAAGGCGGTGGACGCTTTTCATCGTGCGAATCCTCTGTTGCCGGGGATTCCGAAACAAGAATTACGGGCGCGGGCGGGGCGAGAGCGCGTGGAAATCTTCGAAGCGGCGCTGGGCGATTTGTTGGCGGCGCGAGCGATGGTAACGGCCGGCGATCTGGTGAGCCTAGCCGGGCGTGAGGTCACGCTTTCGGCCGATGAAACGCGGGCGAAAGAATTGATCGAGCGCGAATTCGAGAGCGCGGGGCTGACCGTGCCGGGATTTGCCAGCGTATTGGCGAAGCTGCCGGTGGACGCGCCGCGTGCGCAGAAAATTCTGCAGATTCTGCTGCGCGAAAAAGTGCTGGTGAAGATTTCCAGCGATTTGGTGTTTCATCGCAGCACGCTGCTGAAGCTCCGCGATTTGCTGGCAAAATATCGCAAGGAACGCGGCGCGCGGCTGCCGATCACTGTATTTAAGGAACTTACGGGCATCACGCGCAAGTACGCCATCCCACTGCTGGAGCACCTGGACCGCGAGCAGGTTACGCGGCGGGCTGGGGATGAGCGTGTTATACTTTAGAGGATTGGGGTCTGAAGGGCGAATCGGAAGCAGCCGCGGGGTCGTGCGCTGCGATTTGGTATCCAGAAAAGTCTGGAAGGCAGGTGAGTTATGGAAGCATTAAGCCCGTTTCATTTGATTATCATTCTCGCGGTGATCGTGCTGCTGTTCGGCGGGAAGAAAATTCCCGAAGTGATGCGCGGACTGGGCGAGGGCATCCGAAACTTTAAGGATGGCATGAATGCGCCGCATCCGAGTTCGCCGAGCGCGAACCCGCCGGCGAATCCTCCGGCTGCGGCGCCGACCGTGCCGCCGAGCCCGGCAGCGACGGAAGAGAAGAAGTAGCGGCTCAGTTTATACGACGCGAAATTAGAGTGTCGCGAGTTTTTGACGGCGGTCCCGCTTGGTGGGACTGCCGTTTTGTTTTTTGTGGCGCGATAGAATCTGCGAGCTACGGCGAAGCGGTCCCTCAGCGGCTAAAGCCGCTCCAATTTTGCGGCGATTGCGGCACGGCTGAAGCCGTGCCCTGACGAAAATCAACGGTTCTCACACGTTCCAACGCCACAACCTACAACAGTTCTCGTCCCGCGACGGCTACGTTGTGCCGTCTTCTTTCCAGCCGAGGGCTTGCAGCGTGGTCCAGAGGCGAGAGAGCGGCAGGCCCAAGACGTTGAAATAGCAGCCTTCGATGCGCGTGGCGAATCGCCCAGCGATGCCTTGAATGCCGTACGCCCCGGCTTTATCGAAGGGTTCGCCGGTTTGGATGTAATTTTCGATTTCCTCTTCCGACATCTTCAGGAATTCGACGCGTGTTTTTTCCACGTGCAGAGCTTCTTTGGCGGCGGGAATGTCTATCACGCAGAGAGCGGTGAGCACTTCGTGTGTCTTGCCGTTGAATAGCCGCAGCATGCGGCGAGCGTCTGCGGCGTCTTCAGGCTTGGCGAGGATTTGGCCTTCGGCTACGACGGTCGTGTCCGCAGCGATCACGATGGCGCGTTCACCTGCGGCGCGCGCTTTGTCGGCGACGGCGTGCGCTTTGGCTTGCGCGACGCGGCGGACGTAATCCTCGGCGGATTCGCGCGGCAAGAGAGTTTCGTCAACATCGGCGGGGCGGACTTCAAACATGAATCCAGCGTTGCGCAGTACTTCAGCGCGGCGCGGCGAAGACGATGCGAGGATCAGCTGCATGGGAGAAACGTAACATAGAACTCCTGTACGAACGTACAGGTTGCAAGTGTGCAACGGGGCCGTGGCGGATTGTACGCAAGGCGATGCGTCAGGCGTAGCGGTAGGTAGCGAGATAGTCTAGGCTGATAGAGTTGATGAAGTGCCGCAGGATTGCTTCGCGATGGGCCTGCATCGCGATTTGAACTGGCAACAGAACTCCTGCAAATAAGTGAGAGACGCGAAAATGGGATTCCTGTTCTACGCAAACTTTGTGAGATTTGTGCTGGAAGGCGGCTACGGCCAGGTGTTGGCGGAGCGTGCGCGCATTTGGATGAAGGCCGCCGGCATCGTGCCACCGGAAGTCTAGAGGCAGGTTGGAATCGTTGCCCGCCGCGGGCGGGGTTGAAAGAAGACCGAGGACCGAGACGATGCAGACGACCAGAGAAGCGCGCGGGGGGCGAGGAGTGGATGTGCGCACGCCGGAAATGCTCGGCACGCTGGCGACGCACGCGCCGCTGATCGAAGAATTTCAGTTTGTGAAATTCCGGGTGGAAGGCGAGGTGGCGCATCTGCGCCTGGATCGCCCGGATCAGAACCTGCTGAACGAGCGGATGTTGATGGAAATCGCGGCGGGGATTAATTCCGTCAGCGAAAAGCGGCAAGTGAAGCTGGTGCTGCTGGATTCGGCAGGCAAGACTTTTTCCGGCGGAATCGAGCTGGGAGAATATACGCAGCGGCGCGTGTTCCAGTTGCTGGACGCTTTTCATAGCGCGTTTGCGGCGATGATGGATACGTCGAAACCGGTGATCGTGGTGGTGAACGGGCCTGCCTATGGCGGCGGAGCGGAGCTGGCGGCGCTGGGCGACCTGGTGATTGCAACGCCCAATGCGCGTTTTGCGCAACCGGAAATTAAATTGGGCGCGTTTCCTCCACTGGCCGCTGCGGTGCTGCCTTATATTCTGGGGCCGAAGATGGCGATGGAGCTGGTGCTGACCGGCGAAGCGATGTCCGCGGAACGCGCGCGCGAAGTGGGGCTGGTGAATTTTCTGGTGCCGGAAGAAAAGCTCGTAGACAAGGTCGATGAGATTATCGGACGCGTGACGGCGCAGTCCGGTCCGGTGTTGACCATGGCGAAGAAAGCAATTCTGGGAAGCCTGGGGTTGCCGCTGCGCGAGGGCGTGCGCAATTCGATGAAAGTTTTCTTGAATGAGCTGGCCGACCTGGAAGATTCGCAGGAAGGTTTGCGCGCGCTAGTGGAAAAACGCGCGCCGAAGTGGAAGAACCGCTAAACACGCGCGCGGATGATGCAGCATTCGCCTTGCAATTTTTCGCCTTTCGCATTTATTCCCGATTGCAGTCACGAAACCACGCAGAATCGCCTCCGGTGTGCGAGCGGCCATTGGATTGACAGCAAAAGAGCGGACGCATACACTCGGCGAGGACAACTTAGCTGGCTCGGGGTAGCCTTGCGAGTGCGATCATCGTGCTCGCAGGTAAAGATTGAAATCGGCTGAATGGATTTCAATTTTTAGGGAAGGCCGTGAAAATCGGCCACGGTCCCGCCACTGTAATCGGCCATCACTGAATCGCGTTTTCTTTTTTTGCAAGCGCGCGGGTGATCGGTTGAAAGTCAGGGAACCTACCCGAACTGGTCGAAGCTGACACTCTCCGCGCGAGAGAGTGTGGCGAGGCGCCTCGCTCTATTCGCGAGGCTTTTTTATTTTGCCGGAGAATATTTTGGCGGCGAGCAAGGCAAGACGACGGTTTTTTGCGATTGCGCTGACGTTAGCTGGTGTTGCGTTCGCGTGTGGCGTGGGCGATGCCGGCGCCGCCGATGTGCGCCCGCAGCAAAGCGCGGCCACGGCAACGGATCCCGCGTCGCAAACCGCCGCAAACAAGCGCGCTGTAAAGCAAGTGACGGACGAAACGGGCCGGCAGATGGCGATTCCGTTGAATGTGCAGCGCGTGGTGAGTCTGGCACCGAACTTGACGGAAACAATTTATGCGCTGGGTCTGGACCGCAAGCTCGCGGGCGACACGACGTTTTGCGACATCCCACCCGCGGCGAAAGATAAACCGCACGTTGGCGCGCCGCAGGATCCGAGCCTGGAAGCGATTGTGGCGCTGCATCCGGATCTGGTGCTGGCGACGACATCCATCAACCGCGCACAAACGGCAGATGCGCTTCTGAAGATCGGCGTGCCGGTCTATACCAGTGCTCCCCACACTATTGCCGGGATGCTGAGTTCAACGGCGGCGATCGCGGATTTGCTGGGCGCAAGCGAGCAGGGCGCGAAGGTGGTGGCGGAACTGCAGAAGCGCCTAGATGCGCTGCACACAGCGCTGCAAGAACGGCCCATGGTGCATGTGCTGTTTGTGGTGTGGGAAGATCCGCTGATTTCGATCGGGCAAAATACTTTTATCGCCGATGCGCTGCGCTGGGCGGGCGCGGAGTCAATTATCGTGGCCAGCCAAAATTGGCCACAGGTGAGCATGGAAGAGGTGGTGCGCTTGCAGCCGGATTACATTGTGCTGACGCCGGATCATCTGGAAGCGGAAACGCACGAGCGCGCTGACAACCTGCGCGGTCGGCCGACGTGGAACGAACTGCGCGCGGTGAAATTGGGGCACGTGGTGATGGGCAGCGACGAATTCACGCGGCCTTCGCCGGGATTGGTGGATGCGATCGAGGCGCTGGCGCATGAATTGCATCCGGAAGTTTTCCCGCCGAAAGTGGAAAATGGAAAAGTGAAAATGGAAAATGGGGCGCGATTTTACGCCACGACAGCGGCGGGACAATCTTTCCGGGACTGTGGCACATGCGCCCGCTGACGCCGCGACGAATTCTTTCGATCTGCGGGCTGCTGGCGGCAATCCTTTTTGCGGCAGTTGTGGTTTCTCTGCGCGTGGGCGCTTACCCGATCAGCATGCGGGATATCGTGATCACTTTGTTTAACGGCGCGATTGGACGCGGGGACACTTCGGAATTCAACCAGGTGATTTTCGGATTGCGCCTGCCGCGCATCGCATTGGGAATCCTGGTAGGCGCGTCGCTTTCCACTTCCGGGGCTGGATTTCAAGCGCTGCTGCGTAATCCGCTCGCCGATCCTTACGTGCTGGGAGTTTCCAGTGGCGCGGCGCTGGGCGCAATGGTCAGCTTGATTGTTGCTCCGCACGTCGTGGGCGCGATTCAACTGGCGGCGTTCATCGGCGCGGCAGCGACGATCGCGGCGGTTTATTTTCTTGGCCGACGCGGCGGCCAACTGGACAGCGCGACGCTGCTGCTCGCTGGAATTGTAGCGGCTTCGTTTCTTTCGGCGATCATTATTTTCCTGCTGACTTTGGTGAACGGGCCCGGACTGCGCAGCATGACGTTCTGGCTGATGGGAGATTTGACCGCACCGCCGCCGACACAGAATGTAATGGGCTGGTTTGGCTTTCTTTATTTTATTTTTGTGGTGGCGGCGGGGGCGATGTACACCACGTCTTCCGATCTGAATCTGATTCTTACAGGCGAGCAGGAAGCGGGGCACCTGGGCGTGAACGTGACGCGCGTGAAGCTGGTGGTGTACGTGGCGGCGTCGGTGCTCACGGGCCTGGCGGTTTCGGTGAGCGGCGCGATTGGATATGTGGGCCTGCTGGTGCCGCATGTGATGCGCATGCTTTTCGGCACGGATTATAGGCTGCTGATTCCCACGTCGGCGATTGGCGGCGCGATTGTAATCGTGCTGGCGGATACGCTGGGGCGCACGATTGTCGCGCCAACGGAATTGCCCGTGGGAGCGATGACGGCGCTGGCCGGCGCGCCGGTGTTCATTTATTTGATGCGCAGGAGAATTCGATGAACGCCGGCGCGGAAAACGGCGCCACGGTGGCTCGGCATCCGGTGCCGTTTGCGCCTCCGAAGAGCGTGCGCCTGAAAGTGGAGCAGGCGAGTTACGCCTATTCGGCGACGGACCGCTCGGCGCCGAAATTCACGCTGGGGCCGGTGAGCTTCGAAGCGCAGCAGCGCGAGCTGGTGGCAATTCTGGGACCGAACGCCAGCGGAAAATCGACGCTGCTGAAATTGCTGGCGGGATTGATCAAGCCGCTTTCGGGGCGCGTGGAAGTGGACGGCACGGAAGTGAGCGAGCTGGAATTGCGCACCCGCGCGCAACAGATCGCGCTGGTGTCGCAGGAAAGCGAGCTGCTTTTTCCGCTGCGCGTGTGGGAATACGTGCTGCAGGGGCGCTATCCCTACGGCAAGAGATTGCGCTTCGAATCCGATGAAGATTGCCTGATGGCGGGAAACGCGCTAGCGCAGGTGGGCGCTGATGCTCTGCGCGACCGCTGGATGGAGCAGCTTTCCGGCGGCGAAAAGCAACGCGTGATTCTGGCGCGCGCGCTGGCGCAGCAGCCTTCGCTGCTGCTGCTCGATGAGCCGACGCAACATTTGGATATCGGCGGCAAAGTGGAATTACTGCGAAGGCTGCGGCGGCTGGCCGACGAAAATCGCTACACCGTGGTGGTGGTGACGCACGAATTGAATTTGGCCGCGGAATTTTCCGACCGCATCGCTTTGCTGCATAAGGGCAAGTGCCTGCGCATCGGAGAACCCGCGGAAGTGTATCAGCAGGATGTGCTGGAGGAAGTGTTCGAAGCGCCCCTGGAAGTGGAGATGCGCTCGAGCGGGCGTCCGCGCGTGATTCTGCGCGGGAGCCACTAGTGTTTTAGCTGTAAGCGGCGCGCGTGGCAATTTCACGACGCCGTCCACAATCACCAGAGACTCCGCGCACGGGAAGACGGTGAAAAACCGTCGCCGCCGCGCGACTGTAAGGCGGAATTTTTCAGCGCGCACCACTGTCTGAAGCTCTGAATCGCGCAAAGCCTGCGATTCGGAGTGGAAGATGGGAAGGTCGCGCTGCTGCCGCGATTTCAGCTGTGTGCTGTGCGCTGAAATCGGGGAGCAAGCCGCCAAGCCAGGAGACCGGCGGAGTCTCAATCCGGACACGCAAGCGCCTGAGGAGGCGCGTGCGTCGTTTGGACAACCTTCAACTCCCGCGCGAGAGGGAGAGGAGGAAAAATGAGACTGCACGCATTGGTGTTTGTTTTAGTGGGAAGTTTTTTTGCAGCAAGCTGGTCGCAACCTGCCGCGCTTTTCGCACAAACAATCACAAGATCCAATGGCACGCTGGCGGGAGCAGTGACGGACCCCAGTGGCGCAGGAATTCCGGGTGCACACGTGACGGCGAAGGCCGCTAATGCGGCTGCAACGGGCGCTGGCGCGAAATCGGCATTCGAAACCCAGACCGACTCCGACGGGCGATTTTCCTTGGAATTGCCCCCGGCAGAGTACCGAGTAAGCGTCGAGGACGAATCGTTCGAGCGCGAACAGGACCAAGTGACGGTGGCGGCGGGCCAAACGCAAACTTGGAACGTGCGGCTGACGTTGGAGCCCATGTCGGCCGGGGTGGTGGTAAGCGCCGCAGCTGAGCCCGCAACGATCGAGAACACTGCTGCGCTGGTCAACATCTTGACGCGGGAACAGATTGACGAGCGCGGGTATGTTTGGCTAACGCCGCTGACGCAAGGGATACCCGGCGTCAGCTTTTCGCAGCTGGGGCCGATGGGCGGGACAACCACGTTTTTCCTGGACGGTGGAAATTCCAATTACACGAAAGTGCTGATCGATGGCGTGCCGGTGAACCAGCCGGGCGGATCGGTGGACTTTTCGAATTTCGCGCTGGATGGAATTGACAAAATCGAAGTGGTGCACGGAGCGGCGAGCGTGCTGTACGGTTCGGACGCCATGTCCGGGGTGATGCAGATTTTCACGCATCGCGGTTTGACGAGCCAGCCGGTGCTGGAACTGGAAGGCGACGGCGGAACTTTCAGCACGGGACATGGCTCCGGACAACTGAGTGGCCTCTTCGGCAAGTTCGACTACTCGGCGGGCGCGGCTTATTTCGACAGCGACGGGCAGGGGCCGGACAATTTTTTCCGCGACACCACCTTATGGGGAAATTTCGGCTGGAAGTTCTCAGACACCGACACGCTGCGCCTGACTGTGCGCAATAGTTCCAGCGACGCGGGCCAGCCCGGACAGACGGCACTCGACCCGCCGATCTTCGTCGCAGGACAGAGCACCGGCCTGCACGATTTCGCCGCGGGACTTACCTGGGATTTTCAGACCGGGCCGAACTGGGAGCACCGGCTGAGCGGATTTGAAGCGCGCGAGAATTCGATTGATGTGGTGCCTCCGTTCGGAGCGTTCGACACGACCTACAATCGCGCCGGGCTAAACGAGCAATCTACTTATCTGTTTCACAATGGCGGCGTGTCCGTCGGCTATTCATTTGAAGTAGAAAACGGTGGCGCTACGGCGCGGCACAATCAAGCGGGCTACGTCGAAGCGCATTATCGATTCGGGCAGCGGCTGACTGTCGTTGCGGGCGGGCGCGTGGATGGCAATGGATTTTACGGCGTGCGCGCGGTGCCCAGAGTGGGCGCGGCGTATGCGCTGCGCCATGGCGCGGGATTTTGGGGAGCGACGCGGCTGCGCGCTTCTTATGGCCTAGGAATCAAGGAGCCGGAGTTGCTGCCGCCGGACTGCAGCCCGCAACTCGATCCGGAACGCAGCCGCACAGTGGACTTCGGAATCGATCAGGCGTTCGCGTCGGACCGAATTCATTTTTCGGCGACGGCGTTTTTCAATCGCTTTCAGGATATCGTGAGCTTCGCGAACGTCACGACGAATCCGAATTGTCCGGCGTTCGGCGGCAGCTATTTCAATACGGACCTGGCGCGTGCCAACGGCGTGAACTCCACGATCGAGACGAAGCCATTGCGATGGCTGAATATCGTCGGCAACTACACCTACGATGATTCGAAAGTCCTGCTGACAACGAACCCGCTTCAAGATCCAGCGCTCGCGCAGGGAAATCGCTTGTTCAAGCGGCCGCTGCATTCGGGCAGCCTGATTGCCAACGCACATTTCCGCTGGGCCAACTTGAATTTCGGCGGTTATTACGTAGGCCGGCGCGCGGATAGCGATTTCGAGAGCACCACTGTCGGCGGGGTCTGCACGGGCTATTGCATCACCAGCGACCCGAGCTACGTGCGCTGGGACGCGGCGGCGAGCGTGCCGGTGGCGAAAGGGCTTTCGGCCATCGCGCAGGTGCAGAATTTGTTCGACCGCCAGTATCAGGACGCGGTGGGATATCCGGCGCTGGGCCGGAATTTCCGCGTCGGAATCAAATACCTGTGGGGCGGGAAGGACTAGAGGCGGCTCCCCAACGCGCCACGAGCCAGGGACTGGCGCGGATGATATAATCGCCAGTCCCGATGGGTTCAACGACAGAAAAAACGGCTCGCGTGACTCCCGAGACCATGGCGAAGTACGAAGCCGTGATCGGGCTGGAAGTGCACGCGCAGCTGAAGACACGCACGAAGGCGTTCTGCGGCTGCTCGACGCGCTTTGGCGATGCGCCGAATTCCAATACTTGTCCGGTGTGTCTGGGCTTGCCCGGCGCTTTGCCGGTGCTGAACCGCCGGGCGCGCGAACTGGCAATTCGCGCGGCTTTGGCTCTCGAGTGCAAGATTCAGGAGCGGTCCGTCTTCGCGCGCAAGAATTATTTCTATCCTGACCTACCCAAGGGCTACCAAATTTCACAGTATGAATTGCCGCTGGCGCTGGAGGGCTCGCTGGAAATTGAAGCAGAGGGCGCGGCCAAGCGCATTGGAATCACGCGCGTGCACATGGAGGAGGATGCCGCCAAGAATCTGCACGAGGGCTTCGCGGACTCTGACCGCTGGAGCTACATTGATTACAACCGCTGCGGCACGCCGCTGATAGAAATTGTGTCCGAACCTGATATACGCACGCCCGCTGAAGCGTATTCATATTTGACGACCTTGAAACAGGTGCTGGAGTACACGGAAGTGAGCGATTGCAATATGGAAGAAGGCTCGCTGCGCTGCGACGCGAACGTTAGCGTGCGACTGCGCGGGGCGCCGAAATTCGGAACGAAGGTGGAGGCGAAGAACTTGAATTCGTTCCGCTACCTGGCGCACGCGCTGGAATACGAGATTGAACGCCAGATCGGCGTGATCGAGGCGGGCGGCACGGTGACGCAGGAGACGCGGCTGTGGAATGTGGCGGCGGGGCGCACCGAGGCGATGCGTTCGAAGGAATTCGCGCACGACTATCGCTATTTTCCGGATCCGGATTTGCTGCCGCTGACGGCTTCAGAGGCGCTGGTGGCGCAGGTTCGAAGCGAAATGCCGGAATTGCCAGCGGCCAAGCAGGCGCGTTTCGTAAGCGAATATGGAATCGCTGAATATGATGCGGGCGTGCTGACGGCGACGCGTGCGCTGGCCGAGTATTTCGAGGCTGTGGCGCGCGCGGGTGCTCCGGCGCGTGCTGCGGCGAGCTGGATTTCGGTGGAATTGCTGCGCCGGCTGAAAGACGCGGGGAAAGAAATCGAGGATTGTCCGGTGGCGCCGGCGGCGCTGGCGGAATTGCTCGCGATTGTGGAGCGCGGCGAAATCACGGCGGCGAGCGGCAAAAAAGTATTTGCCACCATGTTCGATACGGGGAAAAAAGCCACGGAAATAATCGCGTCCGAGGGAATGGCGCAGATTTCCGATACGGGCGCGATCGAAAAGATTGCACGCGCCGTAATTGCCAAGAACCCGGAAAACTTGGCGAAGTATCGTGCGGGAAGCGAAGGCGTATTCAAGTTTTTCGTGGGACAGGTGATGAAGGAAACGCGGGGGCAGGCCAATCCGCAGATCGTAAATGAGATTCTGAAGCGCGTGCTGGCGGAGGCGTAACGGCCGGGGCGTGCGCGTGGCGAAGCAGCGTGAAGCAGAGGCGAAGGAGAAACACCGTGCTGAACGAAGGCGATCAGGCACCGCATTTTGAAGTGCTGGGAGATGACGGGCGAAAAGTGTCGCTCGCCGACTATCGCGGCAAGAATTTGATTCTGTATTTTTATCCGAAGGCGAATACGCCGGGGTGCATTCACGAAGCGAACGGCTTCCGCAACATGATCGCGGATTTTCAGGCGCAGAACGCGGAGATCGCCGGGGTGAGCGCTGATGACGTGGAGGCGCAATCGAAATTCAGCAAGAAGCTGAACCTGAATTTCCCGTTGCTGGCGGATACGGAATTCGAAGTGATCGAAGCGTACGGCGCGCGGCGCATGAAAAGCTTTTTGGGTAAGACCTTCATGGGAATCGTGCGGACGACTTTCTGGATCGGGCCGGACGGCAAGATCGTGAAAATCTGGAACGGCGTCGTCCCCAGGGGGCACGCAGCGGAAGTGCTGGCGGCGCTGCGCGGCGACGAGCCGGCGGCTGAGCTCACGGCCGGGAGCGACGATGCAGCTTCGGCCGCTGCGCCATCGAGTAAATCGTAAACGAAATTCGGCAGCGCCCGGGTGTGGCCTTCGTTCGCTCTCGGCTCGGAGAATCTAGATGCTCAAAGTAGGCGACAAGGCTCCGGACTTTCAGGTGATGGACGACAGCGGCGCGACTGTTTCGCTGCGGGATTATCGCGACAGAAATCTCATCCTGTATTTTTATCCGAAAGCGAATACTCCAGGCTGAATCAACGAAGCGTCCGAGTTCCGTGACGCACTGAAGCAATTCGAAGAACTGAACACCGCCATTGTCGGCTGCAGCGGCGATTCCGTGCAATCCCAGAAAAAATTCAAAGGGAAGCACAAACTGACTTTTCCGCTGCTGGCCGACACCGAATTCGAAGTGATCGAGCCGTACGGTGCGCGTCGGATGAAAAGCTTCCTGGGGAAATCGTTCCTTGGGATCGTGCGGATGACGTACTGGATCGGTCCGGATGGAAAAATCCGCGCCATCTGGGACAAAGTCACTCCCAAAGGGCACGCTACGGAAGTGCTCACAGCAATGCGTACAGAATAGTTTTCCGGAGAGAGCATCGGCCCTCCCCGGAAAACGCGTGGGCAGGCGCGCGATTATTTGTGTTGGTAGGCTGAGATTTTACCGAGGTAGTCGCGATGAGCCTCGCTAACCGTGAGGTTTGAAATCATTTCTGCCACCGCTGGATTATCCTTCATCGCGGCTGCCAATCGCGAATAGGCTCGGTCCATCGCTTCGCCGCTGGGATACAGGACTGCGAGGTTGTACGAACCTTGCGGATCGGTGTGAATGTCTTCGGTGTCGAGGTTGTACATCAACACGGTGCCGTCGGCGATGCTCGCGTCGAGCATCGGCAGAATGTACTTCTTGATGTGGTCCACAAACGCGTCGCCCTCGCCCGGCTTGGCCGTCCAGAAACCTACGCGGACGTAACCGGTGGTCGCAGAAGACGTCTTCCCGCCGTGTGCTATCGTGTGCAGGAACAGATCCCTGTGCCTGGTGACGGAAGTGTAGGCGCCACCGGTGGCGGGCGGGCGTAGAGTGTCCAGCGCCTTCAGGATTCCGGCGCGGCTGCTGGCGACGAAGAAGTCTTCGTGCGAGTAGCCGTCTTCGGTGTGCACGTAGTTCGCGTCGCTGCCCCAAGCTATGATTGTGCCGTCCGCAAGGAGATGCTGCAACGCT
>Ga0116105_1000023_pt1 | contig 60816 bp, 56 predicted proteins | sample June2015DPH_6_20_FD_89716 | JGI IMG/M metagenome (GOLD analysis project Ga0116105, IMG submission 89716) | Peatland microbial communities from SPRUCE experiment site at the Marcell Experimental Forest, Minnesota, USA - June2015DPH_6_10 | ecosystem: Environmental > Terrestrial > Soil > Wetlands >... | reverse complement strand
GGCGGAGAAATTCTGGCATCGGACATCGAGGCCGCGGCAAAATCGCCGGCGCCAAGCGCTGCCGCGCCATCCATCGCCGCCAAACTCGAGACGCTCACGACGGTCGGCCGGTTGATGGCGGAGCGCACCACGCAAAGTTGGACCACCGTCCCGCATTTCTTCCTGATTCGCGAAGTAGAAGCCACAGCGCTCGATCAAGCGCGCGAAAGGCTGGCAACGTCCGCAGCGACAAGTTCCGGCGTCAAAATCACCCACACGGATTTGCTCACTGCGCTTGTCGCGCGAGTCTTGCTGCAACATCCGCGCCTGAACGCGAGCTGGACGCCCGATGGGATCCAGCTTCATCCTGCCGTGAACATCGCCATCGCGATCGCCGTAAACGACGGCGTAATCGCCGCAGTGATTCCGAACGCGCACCTCGCATCCATAGCCGAAATCGCGTTGCAGCGCCGCGATCTCGCCGAGCGCGCCAAATCCGGCAAATCGCGCCCGCAGGATTTCGCAGGCGCAACATTTACGATCAGCAACCTCGGCATGTTCCAGATCGATTCCTTCACTGCCATTATCCCGCCGCCGCAAGCCGCGATCCTGGCCGTCGGCGCGATAACCGATCGCGTCGTGGCCGTCAACGGCCAGCCCGCCGTCCGCAGCATGATGACGCTCACGCTTTCCTGCGATCATCGCGTCGTGGATGGCGCGCGCGGCGCGCAGTTCCTGATTGACCTGGCGCAAGCGATCGCGGAACCTCAGAAGTACTTGCGCTGACCATTCAAGACGTCGCAACCACGAAGCAGATTCCGCTTGAGATTCAATTTCCGAATAGCAGTATTTGAAACTTTCCGGACTCGTTCGAAGGCACCAGGAGTTCGTGCGTCTTGGAATTTAGTGCCATCGTCTTCGAGCCGGCGTGCCTCGGGATTCGTTGCACCGCGCTGTATGTGTCCGGAGAATCCTGATGGAACACGTCAATCGTTCCTTCTCCGGTGGAGTTGAAGATCAGGCCGGTGACGGGGTCGAACGCACTCGCGTCTACGTGGTCGCCGATGGGCAGAGTTGCGATAACGTTCCCGGTTGCCGAGTTGACGACCGCCATCACCTTGCTACGGCACCCGATGAAGAGCCGATGATTCACGCGATCGATCGCCATGCTGGGCGGGCGTTGGCAGGGCGCGAGTGGCCAGCGATTCGTGACTTTCAATTCGTGCTCGTCACAAGGAGTCGCGCGCCGTCAACATCAGCACCAGCGTTTCGCCGCTGCGCAGCCGCAATTGCTCGACGACTTCGAATCCGTTCAGGTCGGGCAGCATTACGTCCAGCAGGATCAGGTCGAAATTGCCGACTTCCGACTTTTGCAGCGCAGCCCTTCCGTCGCCGCACAGCTGGACGCAGAACTGCTCCTCCTCTAATCCGCGAACCAATGCGGACGCCAGTTCGGGCTCATCTTCAACGACCAGGATGTTCACAGGCGGATTTCCAGGCGAGTGTACGAGCCCGCGTGTGACGCCAGGATGAATGAGAGGTTACGGACACTTCACATATCGCAGACCTACAGAGCACAACGCTAGCAACATTCTTCTCGCGTGCTGCTTAGTCGAGCCCATCGCCCTGCGCCGCACGAGATGTCACACCACAAATTCTTGATACAGGATTCGACTTTTCGTCCTGCACCCCTCTGCTTTTCTCTATCGCGCTTCTGCCAAGATGTCGATTCGTTGTACGACCAATCTTTCCACGCATGGGATCACCGGTTCGATCTCGGTCACGTCCACTAGTTCGTTGTGTGATTTGCAGTCAGCCGCTATCGGCCCTTCTCTTGCATTGCCGCTAAGGCGGAGCTACATCGTCTCGTCGAATCCCGCGTGCTATATAATTCCCGCACAATGCAGACATTCACATCCGACGCGGCACGGTTTCAACCCGCTAGCGATCAAACGCTCTTGGTTTATTTCGGCCAACAGATCACGATCGGCGCTCACCAGCGGGTTCGAAAATTGCTTCGTTTGCTGGAGCGCGAGCCGATCGCAGGAGTGCACAATCTAAATCCCGCCTACTGTTCGATTCTGCTGACTTTCGACGCGCTGCGGCTGAATCACGCCGACCTGGAAGAAATTCTGCGCGCTTACCTCGACCGCCTCGATGCTATGCGTATCTCAGAGGGTCGCGAGCGGAAGATACCCACGTGCTATGGAGGCGAGTTTGGTCCGGACTTGGACGAAGTGGCGTCTTTGCACGGAATCGCGCCGTCGCAAGTAATCGAATTGCACGCTTCGGTGAGTTACGTCGTTTATTTTCTCGGATTCGTTCCCGGTTTCGCGTATCTGGGTGAGTTGCCGGCGGCGCTGGCGACGCCGCGACTGGATAGTCCGCGCCGAAGCACTCCGCCCGGCAGCGTGGGGATCGCCGACAACCAGACCGGTGTGTATCCGTTTGCGACGCCGGGCGGCTGGCGATTGATCGGACGCACTCCCCTCGCGATGTTCCGCCCGGACCGCAAGGCTATGAGCTTTCTTTCCATCGGCGATCGCGTGCGCTTTACGCCGATCTCCGCAGCGCGCTTCTCCGCGATGGAGCGCGCATGAGCACGATGCAGGTGCAAACGCCGGGGCTGCAAACGACGGTGCAGGACTTGGGACGAAACGGCTTCGGTCCAGCAGGGGTTTCGCCGTCCGGCGCGGCGGATCCGATTTCACTGCGGCTTGGAAATCGGCTTGTGGGTAACGATGAGAATGTAGCTGGACTGGAGATGATGCTTCTCGGCGGAACGTTTGCCTTTCCCGAAGGAGCGATTCTGGCGCTGGCAGGCTCGGATTTCGGCGCGATGCTAGATGATGTGCGTGTCGATGTGGGAACATCCGTTGAAGCGCGCCCGGGACAAACGCTTCGTCTTGGTCCAACGAGCTCAGGAGCACGCTGCTATCTTTGCGTGCAGGGTGGAATCGCGGTGACGCCGTTCCTGGGGAGCGCGTCCACGCACGTCTTGAGCGGGCTGGGGGGTTTCGAGGGTAGGGCGTTGCGAAAGGGAGACGTGCTGCACATCGAATCCGAGACCAAAGCCTTCCGCAAGAGAACCATCGCTCCGTCGGCATTGGAGCAATTGTCTAGTCGCAAGGTTTTGCGAGTGACTCCCGGGCCGCAGGTAGATTGGTTTTCGGAATCATCGTTGCGGTCTTTTTATGCGGGGCCGTATCGCGTGGGCGAGCAATCGAACCGCATGGGTCTTCGGCTGGAAGGTGCGGCGATCACACAGCGTGGCACTGGACAAATGATTACCGAAGGCGTTTCGCTTGGAGCGATACAGGTGCCGGCGGGAGGTTCGCCCATCATTCTTTTCGTGGAGCAGCAAACCACGGGCGGATATCCCAAGATCGCGAACGTGATTGCCGCGGACTTGCACCGCGTGGGGCAACTTCGGCCGCGCGATGAGATACGACTTGAAGAAGTCACATTCGACGCGGCGCGATCGCTGCTGATCGAACAGGAAAACATGCTGGCCTCGCGGGAGTTAATTCTGGAATGAAGCGCATGGATCTGAATTGCGATATGGGCGAGATGCCGGAAGCCGTTAGCGATGGCACCCAGGAATCGCTGATGACCTCGCTGACGTCGGTGAACGTCGCCTGCGGCGGACATGCCGCCGATTCGCAAACCATGAAGACGACGATCGAGCAGGCGCTGCGCTGGAAACTGGATGTCGGCGCGCATCCGGGGTATGCGGATCGCGCTAATTTTGGCCGCCTGGAATTGCAACTGTCGCCGGAAATAATCGCCGACTCCGTATTCGAGCAAGTCCGAGCGCTCGCCGAGATTGCCACCGAATGCGGCGCCAGCGTGACGCACGTGAAGCCGCACGGCGCACTTTACAACCAGGCGGCGCGGGATCGCGTGGTGGCTCGCGCGATCGCTGCCGGAGTCGCGCATTGGAGCCGGGACGTCACGCTCGTCGGCCTGGCTGGGTCGCTGATGTTGGATGTGTTTCGCGCAGCAGGCTTCCGTGTGGCCGCGGAAGCGTTCGCGGACCGGCGATACGAAGCCGATGGCAGCCTGCGTTCGCGCAAGTTTGAGGATGCGCTGATACCAGATCCGGCGGAAGCGGGGCAGCAGGCGCTGCGCATCGCGGAGCGCGGGACAGTCATTGCCCACGACGGGAGCGAGATCGTCGCGAATGCGCAGACCATTTGCATCCACGGCGATACTCCGGGCGCGCCGGTGATTGCCGCCGCCGTGGCAAAAACATTGCGAGAAGCCGGAGTGGAGCTGAGCGCGCTCTCGCGGTTGTCGCAAGACAACTCGCGCATCTAGATCTGCGGTTAGGAATTTATTTTTGAGTGCGCTTCTTGCGATTTTCGCCACAGCCAGTAAACCGGCACTCCCGACAATATCAGAATCAAACCCGGCCAAGTGTACTGCGGCTTGTAGCGCAACAATTGGACTTCGATGAACGACGCGAGCAGCAGATACATCGCTGGAAGTACGGGGTAACCAAGGACTCTGTACGGCCGCTCCATATTTGGCCGCTGAAAACGCAAAAGAAAAAGACCGAAGATCGTCAGGATGTAAAACATGACGACTGCAAAAACCAGAAAGTCGAGCAATTGCCCATACGTCCCGGAGAGACACAAAATGCAGGCCCACATGCATTGCACCCACAGCGCGACGGCAGGAGTGTTGTGCCGATTCACGGTGCTGACACTCCGGAAGAACAGACCGTCCTTGGCCATCGCGTAATAAACGCGCGCTCCGGCCAAGATCAGCCCGTTGTTGCAGCCAAATGTGGAAATCATCACGACGAAGGCCACCAGAATCGCGCCGCCGGGGCCGACGATTGCTTCGGCGACTGCCGTGCCCACGCGATCGCCGGCAGCGAACTGGAGTCCTCGAGCCAGCACCGATCCGCCGCCTGGAGTTCCCGCCAATGGCAGCACCCTTAGGTACGCGAGGTTGGCCAGAACGTAGAGCAGCGTGACAATTCCCGTGCCGAGGGCCAGAGCGAGCGGCAGATTGCGCCTCGGGTTCCGCACTTCGGAGGCGATGTAGGTGACGTTGGTCCAGGCACTCGAGGAGAAGAGAGCGCCGACCATCGCTAGACCAATCAGCGTGAGAACGCTGACCCACACAGTGTTTTGGCCGACTTGATATTGATGTAATCCGGAGAAATTTGCGTGGCGCCAAAAATCGCTGAAGTTGGATTGGCGCGCTGCTCGCGTCGCAAAAACCAAGCCCAGCAGTGTTAATCCCGCGAGGGCGGCGATTTTTGCGAACGTGAAAATATTCTGCACCACCGCGCCGACGCGAAGGCCGCGGGTGTTCATCCACGTGAGAAAAACGATCGAGGAAATGGCCAGCAGGTTCTGCGTGTTCAGCCCGACATTGTACGGCCCCAGCGCGCCGAACCACATTTGGTAGGGGCCGAATGTCCCCAGCTTCCAAATCCAGGCGGACGACGAGACCGCCGAGAACAGAACGCCAGTGAAGTTTGCGAAAGCAATGGCCACGGCTGCAATGGTGGCCGTCTGGATGACAAGGAGCGTGGCCCAACCGTAGAGAAAACCCCACATCGGGCCAAGAGATTCGCGCAAGAAAATGTATTCGCCACCGGCGATGGGCATCGCCGCGGCGAGCTCGCCGTAGCAAAGAGCGGCCATCGTGCTCATCAGGCCGCTTACCAACCAGACAATCAGCAGCAACGCGGGACTGCCAACTTGCCGCGCGATGCCGGCGGAGACGATGAAAATTCCGGAGCCGATCATCGAGCCGGCGACGATCATGCTGGCGTCGAGCAGACCCAAACCCTTGATCAGTTCGGGTTCGACGGCGACTTGTGTAGAGCTGTGCGGTTGAATTTGCGCGGACATGGGCTGCGAAGCGCAACATTACACCGGATGAACGAGTTTTGAGAAACGGCAATCCAAGGGCGGAGTGATTCGCCTGAGAAAGGGCAGGTGAGGGATGATTGGTGATTGGTGAGTCGTGATTCGTGGAACGTGACGCGTTTATGGTGGGCGAAAACATCGTTATATCGACCGATTAGAAATCGGTCCCGCCTTTTGTTTTCAGTGAGACGGAGCGATTTCTAATCGCGGAGGCGCCGATTAGAATATGCGGGAATCGTGAGCAGTGATGAGCGAGTGGCCATTCCAGATTCGTGGCGTGCGAACCGCGGGATGCGTTGAGAACGCGCGAGCCGGCGGCCAACGGTGCTGGGCGGCGGCGAGAATTGCGCGAATTTGATTGTGGTTTCATTTTTTCGGTTCCCCTTTGAGGCTAATACAATGGCCACGCGAAAACAGCTCGGAGTTGGGACAGACGTGGTACAGAACCAGGAATAGCTGTACAAAATTCGAATGTGACGTGTATCTGTTCCGAGGAGCGCGGGGAAATTGGGGCGGTCGAATCCGGCGCAGCGGGCACGGCATGCCGTGCCCTACGGGCCTTCGGTTAGGTTTACGGCTGGGCAAGCCGGGGGAGCCCCTCACCGATTATTTTTGTTCGCGAATCTGTTGGAGCGCACGTCCAGGGGTGCTTGCCAGAGGCAGGGTTGCGGTACGACCGAAAGTGGAAAAAGCGAAAGAGCGGGCGAGACGCCTGCCTACCGGCAGGCAGGCTGGCGCTACGAAAGGCGGCGGCTCAGAGTGAATTGCTCCCGCGGAGCGGGAGCAATTTACCACGGGAGAAAATGGCGGGGACCGAGCTTGCGTTCTACTTGGGTGACGGCTATCGAGATGACCGCGACCAGACCTAGCATCGCCAGGCCGAAGTAGATGTCTATGTAAGAGAACAGTCGGCTCTGGGTGATGACGTTATTTTGAAAGAGCTGCAGCGCGCCTTGTGAGGGGATGCTGGTAGCGCCGCCGTTGCGGTAAATCAGATTCGCGTATTGGGCCAATGTGGAGCGAGTGGTGGCGTTCAGGCGATTGGAGACGTCCAAGAGGCGCGACGAATGCAGGGTCATGCGCCGATCGAACAAGACGGTCGCCGCGGTGACACCAAAAGTGTTGCCAAGCTGGCGCACGAAAAAGTAGGTGGTGGAAATATCGTTGACCTGGGCTACCGGCGCATTGGCAGAGACTACGGTTCCTGCGGCGAGGATTACCGGCCCGATGCAAAATCCTTGCAGGAAAATTACGGGCGCCAAGACGATGGTGGGGGTGGTTGGCGTCCAGATATAACAGATCGTGAGGTAGGCAGCGACCAGGATCAGCAAGCCGCCGGCCAGCGTGCGCAGGGGACCCAAGCGCGGAATCAGCAGATGCAAAGCGTACTGGAGCCCCAGCCCCAGGCCGAGCGTGTACATCGAAATAAAACCGCCCGCTTGCAAGGCGCTATAATCCTGGACGAAGCGGAGGTATTGCGGCACGACATAAAGGCCCGCGCCGAAAAACGCTCCGACGATCAGAATCACCAGGAAGTAGGTGCGCAGCGCAGCATGGCGAACGATCATGCGCAAATGCAAGATCGGCGAGAGGTTCTGCGGGCGATAATCCCACCAGAGAAACGCGATAAAGAAAATCACTGCAGCCACCAGAGCCAGGGTAATCCAATTCGACTGGAACCACAGGTCGCGCTCACCGCGACTGGTGGCAGTTTCCAGGCAGGCCAGCGAGGCAATCAGTAGAAGCGCGCCCCACAGGTCAACCTGGCCGTCTTTCCGGCGCTCGTACAAAAATCCTGGCGGGACAAGCTTCCAGATAAGAAAAGCGCCGATCGCCAGAAAGGGAAAATCAACCAGGAAGGCATAATTCCAGTGAAACGTATCGGTGACCCAGCCCATGACCGTGGGATAAGGAACTTCAAACGCAGCAAGGACGAGGTAAAGCTTGGTAGCCGCCGCCGCCCTGGCTTTTCCGGGAAACAGCAGCCCGGTGAGAATGATCACGCGCACCAGAAACGCGCCGCCGCCGAAACCCATAATCAGGCGCGAAGCCAGCAACTGGCCCAGACTGCCCGTGCTGAGCACGCAGCCCATCGCACCGGTGGCATAGATCGCGATGCTTAACAGCATGTGACGCCTGGCGCCAATGACGCGCGTCATCCATGAGGCCATGGCGATGGAGCAGAGGTAGCCGACGTTATAAAGAATAATCACCCAGCTGATTTCATCGGAGCTGGCGCCTACGTTGCCTTGCATGTCCGGGAGGAACACGTTGATGGAGAGGCGGTTGGAGATTTCGATGGCGGCAACCATGCCGATCGTGAGGAGGACGGCCAAGCGCCGATTGTAAGACAGGCTCGGCACAATGCTGTTGAGGAACTGCTCCTGTTCGACCTCCCAGGATTCTGGCGGGCTGCTGCTTATATAACTCATTCCGCTTCTTCTCCGTCAGCGAGTGTAAATCGTGGCTTCGACGTTCATGCCGGGCCGAAGGACCAGACGCGGATTTTTGTTGGGCTTGACCAGAATTTTCACGGGAATGCGCTGCACGACTTTGATGAAATTTCCGGTGGCGTTTTGCGGCGGCAGCAAAGCTTGGCGCGAGCCGGCGGCTCCGGCAATGGAATCGACCACGCCCTCGAACTCCGTGCGGTAGGTATCGACGTGGATGCGAACCTTCTGGCCGGGGGCGACGTCGTCCAGCTGAGTTTCCTTGAAATTCGCGGTGACGTAGACCTGATCCAGGGGAACGATGGTGAAGAGCAATTGCCCCGGGGAAACGTACTGGCCCAGGTCCACGGACTTCTGCGTGACCTGGCCGGTTATGGGGGCGGTGATGTGGGTGTAGGCGAGATTCAGCTCGGCTTGTTGCAGCAGGGCTTTGGCGCGTTCGACGGCGGCGAGCGCGGATTTGTAGGTAGCTTCGGCGATGGGGACTTGTTGCTCGCGCGCTTTGGTCTCCATGAATTGAGATTCGGAGCGGGAGACGCGGGCCTGCGCAGATTTTGCATTCGCGCGGGCGATGACCACGGCTTGTTGCGCGGCGGAAAGCTGTTGCTGGGCCGCGGCCAGATCGCTTTTCGCGACGCGCGCGGTGGCTTCGACGGCATCGAATTGAAACTTGGAGACGTCGTCGGTGCCGAGCAGCGGAGTGAAGCGGGCGAGATCGGCCTGGGCGCGTTCGTTGGTGGCTTGTTTGGCGGCGACGTTGGCCTCGGCTACCTGAAGATTCGCGGTGGCGGACTGTTCGAGTTGCGCCTGAGAGCTGAGGTAATCAGCGGCGTCTGATTCCTTTTGCGCGGAAGCGCCACTGGTGCTGTGGGTGGTGGTCTCGCGCGTGAGGCCGATTTGGATTTTTGCGGAGTTTGCCTGGGCTGCGGCGAAATCGAGATTCGCTTTGGCCTGATCCACTTCATCCTGGTAGGTGCGGGGATCGATCTGCACGAGCAGATCGCCGACCTTCACGGGCGTATTGTCGTCGATCTTGAGGTCGACTACATAGCCGGGAACTTGCGGAGCCACGGCGGTGATGTGGCAATCCACTTGCGCGTCGTCGGTGGTGACGCGACCGGTAAAAATGTACCACACGATTGCGAGCAAGATGAGAACGACGACGAATCCGCCCTTCACGATGGGATTCAGATTTTGGAACCAGCGCCGCAATGAAAAAGATTCCTGCGGGATCTGCGGCGCCGCGTCAGGAGCCACAGCGCTCGGTTGTGGCGTTGGCGTAGGTGGTGTGGAGCTCATGATCTAGTTCACCTTTCACTTCGAGTACATGGCTTCGATCTGGCCCGTGGCGCGTGCGAGTGATGCGCGAGACAGATTGAATTGATACAGAGCGCCGATTTGATTATCGCTCGCGCGAGCCAGCTCATCCTGCGCAGTGATGACTTCTACGTTGGTGGTGACACCGGCAGCAAAGCGGCGTTGCGCCTGGGCTACTTCCTCCTGGGCCAGCTTAAGGCCTAGATTCGCAACATCCACGGAATTGCGCGCGGCCGTCAGTTCATCGAGAGCGGATTTTACTTCATCTACGATTTGCGCTTCCAGCTGGCGGCGGGTTTCCGCCACGTGCTGTTCTTCGAGCTTGGCGCGTGCTTCTTCGGCGCGAATGCGGCCGCCGGTGAAGATTGGAAATTGCAGAGAGAGCGTGTAGTTGTAGGCCGGAATGCCATTGTTGAAGCGGGACCCCTGATAGAACCAGAAGCCGGAGAAATCTAATTCTGGAAGACGCTGCTCGCGGGCTGAGTCCCTGTCGAGTTTGGCGATGCGTTGTTGCGAATTCAAGGAGTGGATCTCCGGGCGCGCGGTTAACGCTTGATCGAGCAGCGTTCGTTTGTCGAGCTCCGGAAGGTCGTAGAAGTCGAGATGGTCGCTGACCTCCAGATCCTGGTCACGAGGTAGATCGAGCAGTGCGGCCAAACCGTACTTGGTGGTGTGGGTCAGCGTTTCAGCGTCAATCAGATTTTGGCGCTCGTTCTGCAATTCGACGTTGGCGCGCACGGTGTCAATGTTCAGTCCGATGCCGGTTTTTTGCAATTCGGTAGCCTGGTCGTAGAGGCGCCGTGCGAGCACGACACGCTCATTGGCCGCATCGCGCGTCGCCAGGGCGCGGAGAATCAGAATGTATTGGTCCACGACGGCGTTTACCACAATCTCACGGGTGGTTTGTTCGTCGGCGCGCGCCAGATGCGTGCCTTCGCGGCCGATCTGGTATGCGCGAATCTTCGGGAAGTCCAGGACGGTTTGCGAAAACGTTGGACCCGCCTGTATGAACTGATAGGGTCCAGCCTCTGCGCGGCTGGGGGCGCGCTCAATGGTCACGATATTGTACTGATTCAGCACGCCGGAAGCGGCCACGCCGGCCTGGGGAAGCAGAGCCGAACGCGCGATCTGGCTATTGCGATCGCTTTCGGAAACCAGGATTTGAGCGATGACGCGCTGCGGATTTTGTTTGAGCGCGAGCTGCACGGCTTGTTTCAGCGTGAGTTGCAACGGCGCGGGCGGTGCGGCCGGCTGCTGCTGCGCGGAACAGACGTGCGGCAACGCTGCGTACAGCATTGAAAGCAGTGCGACGAATAATTGCCTAAAACTCGCTGCCATTGATAAACCTCCCAAAGGCTCGATGGAAGCAGAGCCGAATTCTATCCTTAATTGCTGCAAGTTCGCCTACTCGAAGAACGCTGCGGTTAGCGCCGGAGGAAGAGGCCGCCGCGGGTGCGCACGTTGCTGCAGCTGTGTGCTCTGTCTTCCGATTCAGTTGTCGGAGGCGAGGGCGTGGCGCATACGTCACTGTGGCGGCAGTTCCAAGCTCATCAGATTTCGGAAAGTGATAAAAACAAAGCAGTAGTTCTGAAACAGCCGGACCTGGGACCACCTCTCGATTTGGGCGCTCGCTACAGTTGTGCTGACGCTCAATCCTCCCAAGATGTAACCCCCTTCAACGAACGCCGGAGCCCTACGCACCGCTGTGCGCATGGTGTCGCGCGCTGATTTTTGGCCGGTGTCAGCCGGAAATCGCGGGCGGTTCACTGAATGCAACGCGCTCAGGGAGCGCAGCGGGAGAAACGCGTCAGTCCCGCAGTCGCAGCAGCTTGGCGTTGTTTCGATCACGAAATCAGAGCGTGCCAGGACAAAAAGTGACGAAAACAAAAGCACCGCGACAGAATTACAGAGGTACGAAATTCTCGATTGCGTCGTCCAATAGCGGCGGCACCGAAAACTTTCGAATTGACGCGCTGGAGTGCGCCACGCGAAGGATCCTGATGCGTGGCTGCATCGCGCTGCTAGTCGCTGTATCGCTGGCCTTCTCTGCCCGAGCACAGAACCCTCCCGAAGATCTTTCCAAGTTGAGCGTCGAGGATTTGATGAACGTCGAGGTGACTTCGGTTTCAAAGAAGGAGCAGAAGGTATCGCAGACGGCCGCGGCGATTTTTGTGATTACGCAAGAAGACATCCGCGGTTCGGCGGCAAACAATATTCCCGACTTGCTGCGCATGGTGCCGGGCGTAAATGTGGCGCAGAGCAGCTCACACATTTGGGAGATCAGCATACGGGGGTTCAACGGGGAGTTCAGCAACAAGTTGCTGGTGATGGTGGACGGACGCAGCGTTTACCTGCCCGGTTTTACCGGCGTGTTCTGGGACGTGCTGGACGTGCCGCTGGAGGACATCGCGCGAATCGAGGTGATCCGAGGCCCGGGCGGAACTACCTGGGGAGCGAACGCGGTGGATGGGGTGATCAATATCATCACGAAGAAGGCGTCCGAGAGCCGCGGAGGAATGGTGGTGGCCGGTGGCGGGAATCTGGACCAAGGATTTGGCACTGCGCAATATGGAGGAGCCGCAGGACAGAACACCGATTATCGGGTGTATGCGAAGTACTTCAATCAGGAGCACCAGCCAAGCCAATCGGGTGCGGATGGTGGCGATGGCTGGCGTGCGCTGCGCGGAGGATTTCGCGCCGACAGCAAGTTGTCATCTAACGATGAGTTGACGGTGCAGGCAGACATGTACTCGGCGCGGGTTGGCGGCCTCAACGCGTATGTTCAGTCGTTCGCGTCGCCTGTTCCGCAATTGACTTTCTTGTCGGTCAATGCGACCGGTGGAGACATCCAAACGGACTGGCACCATCGCTTCTCCGAGCGATCCGACATGAACTTGCAGGTGTCGTACGACAGTTACGATCGCCACGAAGCGGTAAGCGAAATCCGCCACACCTGGAGCGCAGACTTTCAGCACCACTTTGCCTGGGGCAGCAGACAAGACGTGGTCTGGGGAGTGGGCTACCGCTATTCCAGATCGACGACGGCAGGAAGCGCATTTATTTCGCTCGACCCTGCAAATTTAAACACGCAGCTGTTTAGCTCGTTTATTCAGGACGAGATTGCCCTGATTCCTAACAAGTTGTCCCTGACCGTGGGTACGAAACTGGAACACAATTACTACACGGGTTTCGGCGTGATGCCCAGCGCGCGCATGGCGTGGAATTTGGATGAGCATCAGCTGGTGTGGGCGGCAATTTCACGGGCGATTCGAACCCCTGGGAGTGTGGATATTTCCGAACGCATCGACCAGGCGGGCTTCGTGGAACCGAATGGCACGCCGGTGATTGTCCGGGCAATCGGCAATCCCAACTTTCAAGACGAGACGCTGATCGCGTATGAGGCAGGCTACCGCTCGCAGTTATCCACCCGGCTCTCGCTGGACATCGCGGCTTACTACAATTCCTACAATCGTCTGCAGACGGAGGAGCCTGGCGCCCCCTTCCTCGAAACATCACCTTCGCCTCCGCATCTAGTGTTGCCGGTTGTGCCAGAGAACTTGATGCACGGCGAAACTCATGGAGTCGAAGTGTCGGCGAACTGGAAAGTTGCAACGCGCTGGACGATCACTCCGGCATACACGTTCGAGAACATTCATCTCCACTTGGCGCCGACGAGCCTGGACACGACGTCGGTAGCGGGGGGCGAAGGTGACACCCCGCATCAGTGGGCGCGCCTGGATTCTCACGTCAAATTGCCCGGCAATTTGTGGTGGGATGCCAGCGCCAACTTCGTGGACCGTCTCGCCACGCTCGGCGTACCCGCGTATACCAGGCTCGATACGCAGCTGACTTGGCAGACCCGAGAGCATCTTTCCATTAGCGTGGTTGGGCAGAATTTAGAGAGCGACCGTCACCTGGAATTTATCAACACGGCGGGAACAGGAATCTCGACGCTGGTAAAGCGCAGCGGATACGTGAAGCTGACGTGGCGATTCTAGACGAGGAAACTCAGTGGATCGTGAAGGCTTCGTAAATCGAATCGAAGGCGCTGGCCGCCCGGCCATGAAATTCGGCTGGATAGCGCAACGCACGCATTGTGCGTGGCCGATTGCGATTTTGTCAGCTCTTCTAGCCATATCGCTGGTGGAAAACCCAGGCATCGCGCTGGCGCAATCGCAAGCGGGTGAGTACCACGTGAAGGCGGCCTTTCTTTATCATTTTGTGCAGTTGGTGGAGTGGCCGGCGAATTCGCTGGGAAGTGAATCAAGTCCGGTGACGCTTTGCATAACCGGCGAAGATCCATTTGGCGGGGACCTGGAAGCCACACTGGCGGGCAAGACCGTGGGAACTCGGTCATTGCGCGTCCGGCATTTGAAGGAAGCGGAGGATTTTCAGGGATGCCATGTGCTTTTTGTGAACGGACATGAAGCGGCTCACCTTGCTCGCCTGCTTCAAGAACTTAAGGACGGACCCGTCTTAACCGTGGGCGAGTCGAATGGGTTCGTGGAACAAGGAGGCATGATCGGATTTCTGGTCGTGGATAACAAGGTCCGCTTCGAAATCAACCTGGAAGCAGCGGAGCGGGCCAAACTGAAAATCAGTTCGCGGCTGCTGCTGCTGGCGAAAACGGTAGTCGGAAATCATGGGTAACGAGGAAGCGAATGTTTTTTGACGGCGCATCCATACAAAGAAAACTAGCGCTGCTGGTTCTCTCCGCGAGCTTGTTCGCGCTGGTCCTGGCTTCGGTGGGATTTGGAATCTACGAACGCGCCAGCTTCCGCTCCGAGGTCGCCCGGGAGCTTTCCACTCTGGCGAACACGTTGGGCGCGAACACGGCGGCGTCTTTGGCATTCGACGACCAGAAGACCGCGCGGGATATGCTGGGAGCGCTGCAAGCAGACCATCGAATTCTGGGCGCTTGCCTCTATGACAATCAAGGAACCATCTTCGCCGAATACCGCCGGGCCGGCCTGGGACGCGATTTCGAAATGCCGGCGTCGCGCACGGACGGCGAATATTTCGGGCCAGAGTCTTTTACGCTGTTCCGAGCGGTTTCTTTGAACGGGGAAAAAACCGGCTCGATCGCGATCATCTCTGACTTGAGCGGCTTCCGCGCCACCATGTGGCAGTACGCTAAGATCGCCAGCCTGGTGCTGCTGGTTTCGATTTTTGCGACGTCCTTGATCTCCACCCGTTTCCTCCGCGTCATCACCGGCCCGCTGCTGCAATTGGCGGACGTGGCAGGGAGAGTTTCGCAGGAGGAAAACTACACGCTACGGGCTACACCGCACGGGTCAGATGAAATCGCGCAAGTGATTCGCTCGTTCAATCAGATGCTCGATCGCGTTCGGGATCGCGACGCCGCCCTGCAGGATTCCAACATTAAACTGGAAGACCGGGTGCAAGAGCGGACAGTGCAATTGCAGGCACAAGTCAGCGACCGAGTGCGGGCGGAGGAAACGCTGTCCGAGGAGCGGCGCATGTTGCGCGCGCTGATTGATAACGTGCCGGACTTCATGTATGTGAAAGACGTGAAGTCGCGTTTTGTGGTGGTCAACGCAACCTTGGCACGTTCTATCGGAGTGCCGAACCATGAACAGGTGGTGGGACAAACGGACCACGATGTCTACCCGAAAGAGCTTGCGGACGCCTACTTGCGAGACGACCAGGACGTGATGCGCGCCAAGCAACCACTATTCGATCGCGAAGAAGAATGCGTTAACGAAAAGGGCGACAAAATTTTCCTGTTGACCACCAAGGTTCCACTGTTCGACAGCCGCGGCGAGGTGACGGGTATCGTCGGCGTGGGCCGGAACATCACCGAACGCCTGAAGGCCGAGCGCGCGATGCAGAAAGCACGGGAAGCCGCGGAGGCGGCCAGCCAGGCTAAGAGCGAATTTCTGGCCAACATGAGCCATGAAATTCGCACTCCGCTCAACGGCATTATGGGCATGACCGATCTGGCGCTGGACACGGAGCTAACCACGGAGCAGCGGGAGTATCTCGATACGGTCAAAATGTCGTCCGATTCCCTACTCACGGTAATCAACGACATTCTGGACTTTTCGAAGATCGAGGCGGGAAAGATTGACCTGGAAGCAGTGGATTTCAATTTACGGGATTGTCTGGAAACGATGCTGAAGACGATGGCTTTACGCGCCGAGGAAAAGGGATTGGAACTGCTTTGCGAGATTGCGCCCGGAGTTCCAGAAGTCGTGCGAGGCGATTCCAGCCGCTTGCGGCAGGTGCTAGTAAACCTGGTGGGTAACGCCATCAAGTTCACTGACAAAGGCGAGGTGGCTCTGAGTGTCCAATTGCAGATCAAAGATGGCGACGAGAGTCTGCTGCGCTTTACGGTTTCCGACACCGGGATCGGCATCCCTGCGGAGAAACAAAAACTGATATTTGATCCTTTCACGCAGGCCGATACATCCACGACTCGCAAGTACGGTGGAACCGGGCTGGGACTGACCATCTCATCCCGCTTGGTGAGCATGATGGACGGCAAGATCTGGGTGGAAAGTGAAATTGGCCGGGGAACACAATTCCACTTCACGGTGCAGTTCAAGCATGTTGGTGGGAAAGCGCCGATAGCAACGATCGCTCCACCTGAAATTCTACGCGGCGTCAAAGTGCTGGTCACCGATGACAATGCCACCAATCGCCGGATTCTCGAAGGGGTGCTGAAGGGTTGGGCGATGAAAGCGAAATCCGTGGAAAGCGGTGAAGAGGCTCTAGCGGAACTGTGTGCCGCCAGCAAGGCCGGGGAAGCGTACGCGCTGATTCTCACCGATATGCACATGCCGGGAATGGACGGATTCGAACTCGTCGAGCGAATCCGGCACACGCCGGAATTATCGACTGCGGCCATCGTGATGCTCACATCGGCCGGGGCTCGCGGAGACGCCGAGCGTTGCAAAGACTTGGGTGTGTCAGCCTATTTGCTGAAACCGATCCGGCCGTCGGAGTTGCACCAGGCGATTGCGCGCGTGGTGGGGGCGCGCGATCAAAAGGAGGCAATTCCGCTGATTACTCGTTTCTCATTGCATAGTGAGCGCGTGCCAACCGCAGGATTGCGCATACTGCTGGCCGAGGACAACCTAGTAAATCAGCGGCTGGCTACGCGCATGCTTGAAAAAAGAGGCCATCGCGTAGTGGTTGCGGGCACCGGCCGTGAAGCTCTGACGGCACTGGAGAAGGAAAGCTACGATTTGGTCCTGATGGATATACAGATGCCGGAAATGAATGGTATGGAGGCGACCGCCAGGATTCGAGAAAAGGAAAAGCTCACGGGTGAACACCTGACGGTAGTAGCGCTGACGGCGCATGCGATGAAGGGCGATCAGGAACTTTGTCTTGCCGGCGGCATGGATGACTATTTGGCCAAGCCCATTCGCGCGCCAGAGCTTGATCAGATTCTGGCTCGGTATGCTGGGCGCGGGACGGCCGTCGTGAAATGAAAGCCGCAAGACTGCGGCTCGCGACATGAGGTTATTCGCCGCAAGAGGGCGTACAGGCGCGCTGTGATTTTGCAAGGGCTCCTGTGTGAATTTCACCGGCGTGTACTGTCTTAGTACTTTGGTACCAGTAACTTACCGGGCTACCGGCGGTCTGCGGCCCATCGACACCCGCACAGTGCACCCCTACCTTAATAGGTGAAGCCTGCCAAAGCCGCGCTGGCGGCGACATGCGTCGGAGTTCGCTCGAACGCGATTGCGATGCGCTGGCTGAAGCTCGGGCTGATTGGCACTGATTACGCGCGAAATATGCGCACGAAGGATTTGATTTGATGGAAGTTTTGCTGCGAGTTCAAGATTTGAATGTCTCCTATCGCGGGACTAGCTCGGGCCAGCAGCGCGCGGTGGAGAATGTGAGTTTTGAAATCGGCGAGGGCGAAGTCCTGGGCTTGATGGGTGGATCGGGATGCGGAAAAACGAGCATCGCACTCGCCTTGCTTGGTCTGCTTTCAAAGAGCCAGGCTCACGTGTCGGGTTCAGTCCAGTTTCGCGGGAAGGAGCTGCTCACGACGGACCGGAATGCGCTGCGCGCCATCCGCGGATCGGGAATTTCGCTGGTGTTCCAGGAGCCGGAGCTTGCGCTGAGCCCCGTGATGAATGCGAGAGAGCAGGTGGCGGAAGTGATTCACGCGCACCACGATTGGAAATGGCAGCGTTGTCGCGCCGATGCGGAAATGGCTCTCGTGCGGGTTGGGTTGCCGAACACGCCGCGGATTTTTTCAGCGTATCCGCACCAGTTGAGCGGAGGGCAACGGCAGCGCGTGGTCCTGGCGCAGGCGCTGGCGTGCAAGCCGGCCTTGTTGATCGCCGACGAACCTGCGGCTTCGCTGGACGCGCGCAGCCAGAACGAATTTCTGGCTTTGCTGCGGGAATTGCAGCGTGAGATGCGCATTGCGATTCTGCTGATCAGCCACGCGCCGGAAGTGCAGGCGAGGCTCGCAGACCGGCTGATGGTGATGGAGAACGGCCGAATCGTGGAACAGGGACCATTCGAGCAGTTGTATCGGAATCCCTCGCACACCTGCACGCGGACGATGCTGCGCACGACGCCGCCGGCGCGCCTTGCTGAAGAAATTGATTTCGAGATGGTTACGTAGATGATCTTTGCGCCGCGATGCGAGAACGATAGGAGCAAAGGATGATGGCGGCGCCGCCTTCAAACGTCAGCCAGATCGCGCCGCTCTTGCGCGTCTGCAACCTGAGCAAAGAATATGTGCAGCGGCGGCCTTTTTCACGCAAGCGGACTGCAGTTCATGCGTTTCAGGATGTTTCCCTTACGATTTTTCCAGCGACGACGCTGGCGGTGGTAGGGGAATCTGGCGCGGGCAAGTCCAGTCTCGCGCGATGCATTGCTCTGCTGGAGCGCCCGAGCGCGGGAACGATTGAGTTCGCAGGAAAGAATTTGGCCGCACTCAGTGCGACGGAACTTTTCCCGATGCGGCGCGAAGTTCAGCTGATTTTCCAGGACCCGTCGTCGGCCCTGAACCCGCGACTGTCGGCCTGCGAGATTATCGCGGAGCCGCTGTTAATCCAGAAAGAGGGGACGAAATCGCAGCGGCGTGAACGTGCATTGATATTAATGCAGCAAGTGGGCCTGGACCCCGCATGGGAGCACAAACGGCCGCTGGAATTCAGCGGCGGGCAGCGGCAGCGGCTGGCGATCGCCAGGGCGCTAGCGCTCGGCCCGCGTCTTCTGATTTTGGACGAGGCGCTATCGAATCTTGACGCCGGGAACCAAGCGATGATCTTGCAATTGCTGGGGGAGCTGCAGGCGGCACGTTCGCTGAGTTACCTGCACATCTCGCACGATCTGGGCCTCGTGTCTGAGTTTGCCGATGAAGTGGCCGTGATGTACCAGGGCAGAATCGTGGAGTGGAAGCGCACGCGCACTTTATTCGCTGCACCCGAGCATTCTTATACCAAGGAACTTCTGGCCAGCGCGCGCTCCGTTGAATCGATCCTGCTCGAGCGGTCCGCGTAAGCGCCATGAGATACCTGGCGCGACGGCTGGTTCATTCGCTGCTGCTTCTTCTGGGCGTTTCGATTTTTTCGTTTGCCATTCTGCAGCTCGCGCCCGGCGACTTTTTTACGCCGATTAGCCTGAATCCGCAAATTTCCGCGCATACCGTCGCCGCATTGCGTTCACAGTATGGCCTGGATGAACCGCTTCCTATTCGCTACGAGCATTGGCTGCATTCCGTTTTCCGCGGCGACTTCGGGATTTCGTTCGCGTACGGCACACCGGTGGCGCCGCTCTTGGCTGTGCGCGCGCGCAATACTCTGCTGCTGACCGGGACTTCGCTGCTCCTCGCCTGGCTGCTGGCGATTCCGTTCGGGATATGGAGCGCGGCGCGGCGCGGAAAATGGAGCGACCGCGCCGGTGGATTTGTCACTTCCTCACTGCTGACGGTACCGGACCTGGTCTTGTTTCTGGCGCTGCTGCTGGTGGCGGTGCGCACGGGATGGTTTCCGACCGGCGGGATGACTTCCGCGAGATTCGACGACCTGGGATTTGGCGGCAAAGTGAAGGACGTCGCGGCTCATGTTTTCCTGCCTGCGCTCGGGCTGGTGCTGGCGACGCTGCCGCCGCTGGTCCGGCACGTACGCTCGGCGCTGATCGAGGTGCTGGAAGCGCCGTTTGTGCGCGCTGCGCGTGCGCACGGAATTTCTGAATGCCGCGTGCTGCTTCGTTATGCGTTGCCGGTTGCGGCGAATCCTTTGATTACGCTTTTCGGTTATTCGATCGCCGCGATGCTGAGCGCGTCGCTGCTTGTGGAAATGGTGTTGAGCTGGCCGGGAGTTGGGCCGGTGCTGGTGGATGCGATTCTGGCGAAAGATGTCTACGTGGTGGTTGGCGCGGTGATGCTCTCGTCTGTTTTTCTGGTGGCTGGGAATCTGATTGCGGACGCACTGCTTTTTGCAACGGACCCGCGGATTCGGATGGATTGAAGTGCTGACAGAACGACAAAAACTCGCGTGGGCAGTCGCTGCATTGGCGGCGTTCTCGTGCGTCGTGCTGTTCGCCGGCTTCTTCGCCCCTTACGATTTTGCAGCCCAGTACCGCGACGCGCCGTTCGCCCCACCCACCGCCATTCATTTCCTCGACGCTGGCGGACAATTTCACATTCGCCCGTTCGTATATGGATCGCGAGATCCGGGCGAACGCGCTGGGAGCGCCGCGGGGGATTCGGAGCAGATTTTTGCGATTCACTGGTTCGTTCGCGGCGCGCCTTACAAGATTGCCGGCCTGTTCGCTTCGCGCGTGCATTTGTTCGGCGTCGAGCAGCCGGCGCGAATATTTCTGATGGGTTCAGACGGTTACGGCCGCGATCAATTTTCGCGATTCCTCTATGGCGGACAGATTTCCATGCTCGCCGGACTAATCGCCGCGATCCTTTCGGTTTCCATGGGAATTTTCGCGGGGGGAATCGCGGGTTATTACGGCGGATGGATCGATGAAATTCTGATGCGCGGAGGAGAACTGTTTCTGGCGCTGCCGTGGCTCTATCTCTTGTTCGCGGTGCGCGCGGCCTTACCGCTGCACATTTCGCAGTGGCAGGTTTTCCTGCTGCTGATTTCGGTGATGGGGCTGATTGGATGGGCGCGTCCGGCGCGGCTGATTCGTGGCGTGGTGCTCAGCGCCAAAGAACGCACTTTTGTGCTCGCGGCGCGCGGCATGGGAGCTTCCGACGCGTATCTGCTGCGCCGGCACGTGCTGCCGCAGACTTATGCCGTGCTGCTCACGCTGGTCACGTTGCTGGTTCCTCAGTATGTTCTGGCTGAGGTGACTCTCACTTTTCTAGGATTGGGCGTTGGCGAGCCGATGCCCAGCTGGGGCGCGCTGCTATCTTCTCTGCAGCAATACTCGGTGCTTTCTTCCTATTGGTGGATGTTCTTGCCCGCGCTGCTCTTGATCCCACTCTTCGTTGTATTTTACGCCGCCGCCGATGCTCTGCAGGAACTTCACAAATCCGTGCCGCTGTAAAAACTGATAAATGTCTGTTATGAGTTGATATATGGGGAGAATGTGGCTTGGGAAGGTGTGCCTTGTCCTGATTGTGGCGATTTCGTGCGTCTGCTCGGCCGCCCGTGCCCGTTTTCCCCAGGCGAGTGAAGAGCGAATGATCGCCGATGGCTCGCCGGGCCATGCAGGCGGCAGGCTCGTAGTTGCGTTACGCTCGGAACCGAAAACCTTGAATCCCGCGCTGGCATTGGATGAGCCGTCTCGCGACGTGATTCGCTGCATGACGGCTGATTTGATTCACATCAATCGCGGCTCGCTGAAGACTGAACCGTCGCTGGCAAAGTCCTGGAGCGTCTCGCGCGACGGCCGGCAATATACGCTGCAGCTGCGCCGCGGCGTGCGCTTCTCCGATGGCGCACCCTTCCATGCGGACGATGTGATCTTCAGTTTTCAGGTTTACCTCGACGAAAAAGTGGATTCTTCACAGCGGGATCTGCTGGTGGTGGGCGGAAAACCCATCACCGTCGTGAAGGTGGATGACTACACCGTCCGTTTTGAATTGGCGCAGCCCTATGCTGCCGCCGAGCGATTGTTCGACAGCATCGCCATTTTGCCGCGCCATCTTCTGGAGAACGGCTATCGCGCTGGCCAATTTCCGCAGGCATGGAGTCTTTCCATGCCGCCCGGTCAATTCGCCGGGCTCGGCCCATTTCGCCTGAAGGAATACGTAGCCGGGCAACGCGTGGTTCTCGAGCGCAATCCATATTATTGGAAGGCGGACCGCGCCGGAAATCCGCTGCCGTACCTGAACGAAGTCGTGTTTCTGTTCGTTCCCAGCGAAGACGCGCAGGTGATCCGCTTCCAGTCCGGAGACACGGACGTGCTCAGCCGCTTCAGCGCGGACAATTTCGCGGTGCTGCAAAAGCAGCAAGCGACGAAGGGCTATCACCTGGACGATCTGGGAGCGGGGCTGGAATACAATTTTTTATTCTTCAATATGAACGACCTCGCTGCGAAAGGGCTTCCAGAAATTGCCAAGAAGCAGCCCTGGTTTCAGGATTTGCGCTTCCGCCAGGCTGTTTCGGCAGCGATTGACCGCGAAGGAATCGTGCGCCTGGTGTACGGCGGGCGCGCCACACCGATTTGGGATCAGGTGACGCCGGGAAACAAATTGTGGCTGGACGAGAAAATTGCGCACCCGGCGCGTTCGCTGGAGCGCTCGCGCCAATTGCTGCAGTCCGCGGGTTTTTCCTGGAAAAGTGATGGCGCGCTGCTGGACCCGCACGGAAACCCCGTGGACTTTTCGATCCTCACCAGCTCTTCGAACGCGCAGCGCACGAAGATCGCGACGATCGTGCAGGACGATTTGAGCCAATTGGGAATGACGGTGCAGGTGGTGCCGCTGGAATTCCGCGCGATGGTGGACCGGCTGACCAACACCTACAACTATGAAGCGGCCGTGATGGGATTGGTGAGCGGCGATGCCGATCCAACGTCGGAAATGAATGTGTGGCTATCGAGCGGCGAAACTCACTTGTGGCATCCGCGCCAGGAAAAGCCGGCCACGCCGTGGGAAGCCGAGATGGATCGTTTGATGCAGCAGCAGCTGGTCACTCTGGACTACGACAAGCGCAAGAGTTTGTACGACCGGGTACAGGAAATTGTCGCCGAGGACTTGCCGATAATCTGCCTGGTGAGTCCAAATATATTGGTAGGCGCCAGCAATCGCGTGGGAAATTTTCGTCCGGCCATTTTGGTTCCGTACGCGCTGTGGAACATCGAACAGCTTTACGTACAATAAATGCCGAGCCTGAGCCGCAACGCTGCCCCAAGAACTCCGGCGCTGGATGACGCGCGTGCTGCGTGGCCGGACGCGCGGCTGGTCCGCGAATGCCTGGACGGCAGCGAAGAGGCCTGGCGCGCGCTGATCTTCAAGTATAAAAACCTCATTTTTTCGATCCCCGTGAAATATGGCTTTTCCGCCGACGACGCGACCGACATTTTTCAGGCGGTGTGCCTGGATTTGCTGTCCGAGCTGCCCAAGTTGCGCAAGGTGAAGGCACTGCCGAAATGGATCATGCAGATTACCGCGCACAAATGTTTTCACCGGAAACAGCAGCAACAGCGCACGGAAGTGATGGACCCGGCCGCCAAGGAATTCGAGAAGAGCACGCCGTCGCGCGCCGAAGCCGTCTTCCGCGAGGCGGAAGACGAGCAAAGCCTGCGGCAGGCCATGGCGGAACTACCGCCCCGCTGCCGAGAACTGGTGCACATGCTGTTTTATGAAGAACCGGTGCGGCCCTATCAGGAAATTGCGGCGACGCTGGGTGTCGCGGTGGGGTCGATCGGCTTCATCCGGCAGCGCTGCCTGGAAAAGCTGCGCCAACGCTTGCTGGAAGCAGGTTTCGCGTGAAGCCGGAAACGAAGAAGGGCGCTCTATCCAAGAAGCTGTTGGGCGAGTTGGGAATTTTAGCGACGGAATCCAGCCGCCATAAATTTATTGCGGCCCACCCACGATTGCTGAACGACAGCGCAGTGCAGCAACTGAATGAAGTGGTGCGTGGCAAATTGCGCGAAAACGCGCGCGAAGCTCTCTTTCTCTCGGAATCGAGCGTGGCCATCGCGCGACGGCTGCGCAATAAAGAAGCGCTCGGGCGCAGCTTGCGCTCCAAGGCTAACGCTCTGTACATGCTCGGAGAGAATCAGCAGGCGCTGGATATTCACGCCGAAGCCTTGCGCATCTTTCGCGAGATTGGCAACGCCGAGGAAGAAGCGCGCACGCTGATTCCCTCGATTCAGCCGTTTATCCTGCTCGGAAAATACGACGAAGCGTTCGCGGCCGCGGCGGAGGCCAAGAAAGTCTTCCGGCAGCTCGGCGACGACAAGCGCTGGGCGCATGTCGAGATCAATATCGGCAATATTTATCACCGGCAGGACCGTTTCGAGGAAGGCTTGGCCTGCTATGAACGCGCCTATGAAATGCTGCTGCCATTTCGCGATTCCGAGGGATTGGCGGTGGCGCTGTACAACATGGCGGTCTGCCTGATCACGCTGAACGATTTTCCGCGTGCGCTCGCGACTTATCAGCGCGCCCGGGAAATGTGCGTCAGCCACGGCATGACGCTGCTGGTGACGCAAAGCGATTACAACATTGCCTACCTCTATTATTTGCGCGGCGAATATAGCCGCGCGATCGAGATGCTGCGCGCCACGCGAGAGGAGTGCGAGAAAAATGGCGACGCGCACGTGCTCGCGCTCTGCTATTTGGACCTCTCTGAAATATATCTGGAACTAAACCTGAGCAGCGAAGCGAAAGAGGCGGCTCACGAAGGCTATTTGCGCTTCCAGAGGCTTGGCATGGGGTACGAGGAAGCAAAATGCCAGGCCTACGAAGCCATGGCATCCAGCCAGTTGGGGAAGGCGTTGGGCTCGCTGGAATTATTTGTACAGGCGCGCGCGAAATTTGTCAGCGAGAAAAACCTGGTGTGGCCGTGGCTGATGGATTTGTATCAGGCCGTGGTTCTTTACAATGAGGGCAGGTTGTTCGAAGCGCGGCGTCTGTGCGCGGGTGCGGCCGACTTTTTCGACAGCTCTTTCCTGCCGAGCAAGGCCGTGCTTTGCCACTTGTTGCTCGCTCGCCTTTTTCTGCGAACCGGCGAGCTCAAGGCCGCGCACACCGAATCTGCGCGCGCAATCGCACGTCTCGCCGGATTGGAGGCTCCGGTGCTGCACTATCAGGCCCATTTCCTGATGGGGCAGGTGCAACAGGCTTCGGAAGACCTCTCTGGCGCCTACGATTCTTTCCAGAAAGCGCGCGAATCGCTGGAGACACTGCGTAGCAGCTTGCATGGCGAGGAATTGAAGATCGCGTTCATGAAGAATCGCCTGGAGGTTTATGAAAACCTTGTGGAGCTTTGTCTAATACGCGCGGAAAGGCCGGATGGCGCGGAGGAGTCCTTCGGCTACATCGAAATGGCCAAGTCGCGCAGCCTGGCGGAACTTCTGATGCGCTCCGGCCCGGCGATCCGGCCCGCGGACGCGGGACAGAGCGAGTTGGTGCGCCGCATCCGCGAAATGCGCGAAGAACTCAACTGGTATTACCGCCGAATCGAGATCGAGCAGTTGCGTGCGGAAGAGCCTTCACCCGAGCGCATCGCCAAGCTGCAGAAAGAGGCTCTGGCGCAGGAAAACGAGCTGCTGCACGTGCTACGCGAATTGCCGCAATCGGAAAGCGCGAGCCACGGGCCGGCGATCAGGTCGCTGGCTACGATTCGATCCAGCATGCCTCCGGATGCCGCGCTGGTTGAGTATTTCAGCCTGAAGGATCAGTTCATCGCGGTGGTGGTGGCGCACGATGGACTGAAAATCGTTCCGCTAACACCGATCTCGCGTGTGACAAACCTGCTGCGCATGCTGCATTTCCAGATTTCGAAATTCAAGCTGGGCGCAGAATACGCGCAGACTTTTGAAAAAACGATGATGGGCGTGGTGCAAGCGCACTTGCGCCATCTTTACGAGGAGGTGTTCGCACCGGTTCGCGCGCAGCTTTCCGCGCGACACGTAATCATCGTGCCGCACGGCGTGCTGCACTACCTTCCTTTCCACGCTTTGATGGACGACGGCGGTTACCTGATTGATTCCTTTACGATTTCCTATGCGCCGAGCGGAAGTGTCTTTGCGCACTGCCAGGAAAAATCCGCGCACGCGAACGGCCCGTCGCTGGTTCTGGGAATTCCGGACGCGCGGGCGCCATTGATACTGGAGGAAGTCCGCACGGTGGCGGAAATAGTGCCGGACGCCGAATTGCTGCTCGGCGCCCAAGCCAACCAGCGGGTCTTGCGCGAGAAGGGTCTGCAAAGCCGCCTGATTCACATCGCGACACACGGAAAATTCCGGCAGGACAATCCAATGTTCTCCGGGATTCGCCTCGGCGACGCGTATCTGAATCTTTACGATCTCTACCAGCTGAAGCTGAATGCCGAACTCGTGACGTTGAGCGGTTGCGCCACCGGGATGAACGTTGTCACGCCGGGAGATGAATTGCTCGGGCTGATTCGCGGACTTCTCTACGCCGGAGCACACTCGCTGCTGCTGACTCTGTGGGACGTTCACGACCAAAGCACCGCGGATTTTATGGCCATTTTCTACCGCCGTTTCCAGCAGGGCGCTGGTAAGGCCATCGCCCTGCGGGGAGCCATGATCGAATTGCGTCAACGCTATCCTCATCCTTATCACTGGGCCCCTTTTACACTTATCGGCAAGGTGTCCCCCGTCTGACCTACGCAATTTTTTTTAAAACACCCTATATTTTTTGGGCAGGTGCCCACCCTTATGGGTTGTAGACGGAAGACTATTCCGGGGGCTGGGAATCGGGCGAAGTTGGAGATCAAGTTCGGGGGGATGAGATGCGACATTATTCATTGGAAAAGTGGGTTGATTTTGTGCGTGGCGTCGTTCAAGAGGATGAAAAAAGACAGATGCAAACTCATCTCGAGACCGGTTGTAAGCAGTGCTCGAAGGAGTTGAGCATGTGGCAGCGTTTGCAACAAGTTGCACGACGCGAGTCGGCCTATGCGCCCTCTGCGGGCGCCGTGCGCATCGTCAATGCGGCCTTCCTTAGTCGGCCCGCTCGCCAGTTGCGGCACGCAAAGCCCGCGGTAGCGTCGCTGCTTTTCGATAGCTTCCGCAACCCGCTATTGGCCGGCGTAAGATCAGCCGCAAGCGCCTCACAGCAATTGCTTTACGGAGCTGGTGATTACCGGATTGACGTCAGAATCGAGCCTCAAATGGACTCGGAAAAGGTCGTCATAATCGGCCAGATCCTTAACTCGGCTGACCCCGATGAGCGCGTGTCTGGAGCGCTGGTTAGCTTAATTAAGGGTCGAAAGACAGTGGCGGAGTCGGTGACGAGCCAGTTCGGCGAATTTCAGATTGAGTGCGAATTGGCGCAGAGCTTCCGGCTTGCCGTACTGCTGCCCGGCGCGAGAGAAGTAAGCCTCCAGCTAGTGGAGCCCATGGGCAACGCGGCCGGCGACTCGATGCACGTAGCTGAAAACAATAGGATTAGAAGGACGTTGAGGGTCAAGAAAAAAGGTACTAGGACTAAGGATTGATGCAGTGAGTGCGGAAAGTAGCCACATGTACCATTGCTCGGAATTCGTCGCCCGAACCAGAATGGAACGGAGGCACCTTCCAGCAATTGGGCTACTGGCCGACACATCAAAGGAGCACGGGCAATCATGCGACGTTTAACCGGACTTTTTATACTTCTAACGCTGGGACTCTGGGGCCAGCCAGCCAGCGCGCAAGGCCTTCTCGGCGGTCTGCTGTCAACCGTCAGTCAAGTGCTGTCCGGTCAGAACCAACAGGGAGTCATCGTCCGAACGACTCTGGGCCGTGCGGGGCTGCAGAACGCTTGCTTGTCCAACGGATGCACGGTGGTGGGCAACCTCGACGGAAACGTCAACCAACTGTTCCTGGTGCGGCCTGCTCAGGGTTTGCTCCCGCAACTGCTTGCCGACGTGCTGCAACTAGTAAACGGAATTCTTGACGCCGAACCCGATCAGACACTGATGGTCCCGCCGAACGAAAACAATTCGGCTACGACATCCACGGCCCCGCAGGGTTTGTGGGACACCACGCCTGTCAACTACTACGGGACAACGGTCACGCACGGTTACGTGAATCAGCCCGCGGCGCAGATTATTCGCGTCGCGCAAGCGCACAGCGTTTTCAATGTTAGCGGCGCGGGAATTGTCGCGGACATTGATACGGGCGTCGATCCGAATCATCCAGCACTGCAGGGCGTTCTTCTTGCCGGTTATGACTTCACGCGCAACCAGCCGGGCGGGTCGGAATTGAACGATATAAACATGTCTGCGCCGCCCGCGTGTGAGACTTGCGCCGCTGCCTACGTGAACCAACATACCGCCGCGATGCTCGATCAGCACACCGCTGCGATGCTCGATGGATCTCAGTACGCCGCGTTCGGACACGGCACCATGGTAATGGGTGTGATTCACCTGGTTGCACCGACGGCGCAACTTCTGCCCTGTAAGGCCTTCAGCGCGAATGGAAATGGATCGCTTTCGAATATTCTGGCGGCGATTTACTACGCCGTGCAGAACAACGCGAAGGTGATCAACATGAGCTTCGACATGACCGCGAGTTCGACCGAGCTGGGAACTGCGATTCAATATGCCAACAGCCACAACGTGATTCTGGCGGCTTCTTCGGGCAACGACGGAGAGCAGGAGATGGTTTATCCAGCCGGATTGCAGAACGTGATGGGCGTGGCTTCAACGAACAATCAAGACCAGCGCTCGACGTTTTCCAACTACGGTAATCAGATCGTGTGGGTCGCGGCTCCCGGCGAAGGCGTCATCACAACTTATCCGTTCGCGACGTATGCTGCGGGCTGGGGAACCTCGTTCAGCTCGCCGATGGTAGCCGGCACCGCGTCTTTGCTCGTCAACATGCAATCGAGCTCGAGCGAAAATCAAGCGTCTTGGGCGATTGCGCACGCCAAGTGGATCGGTCTGAACATGGGCAATGGACGGCTGGATGTTTACGGATCTTTGTCGGCCTACAATCCGATCCTGGGACTGCTGCAATAAAATCGATAATGCAAATTGTAACTGCAGCGAACGAAATGCCACGACCGGTTGGCTTGAATCCGGTTCTGCGAATTGGGGAAGCCGCCGGGCAGGCGATACTCACCTCAGGCCGTCCTGAGAAAATGGCGGCGACGTGGCTTTCCACCAGCATTCACGTGAAGCAAATGGAAGAACAGCTTGGCGCGTTGCGCAGCTCTTTGATCTGCGCCTTCAATCAATTGCTGGACTTGAAGGACTTGAACACAGGAGTTCACAGCACGCGCCTGGCAGAGTGGGCGCTGCACGTTGCAGGAGAGCTGGGCCTGGAGCAAAGTTATCTGAGCGATATCGAAGTTGCGGCGCTGCTGCATGACATCGGAAAAATCGGCATCGCCGATGCCATCCTCAACAAACCCGCGAAACTGACGGCGGAAGAATATGCACTGATGAAGAAGCATCCCGAGTACGGTTGGGCGGTGTTGCGCCAGGTGCCGGGAATGGAGCGCGCCAGCTTGATCATTCTTCATCACCACGAAAGCTACGACGGCACGGGCTATCCGGGCGGGCTGAAGGGCGAGGAAATTCCGATTGGTTCGCGCATCGTTTCCGTGATTGACGCCTTCGATGCGATGGTTTCCTCGCGGCCCTACCGGCAGGGCCTGCCGTTTGAGGAAGCCGAGCGTCGCCTGCTCGAAGCGAGCGGTACGCAGTTTGATGCGCGGGTCGTGGAACGCTTCCTGCCTCTCGCGCGAGCGGAGATGTCTTCGGTGTTTGCCGCAGCCGGGACCACCGTCTCGACTGTCCTATAATTTCTCGCCAGACAATCGCGCCAATTACCAGATTCACCTCTGAATCTACCCAGACTCGCCACTCGCCTGTCGAAACGCCTTTCCAGAAGCTGCGGCGTTGAGTAATATGCGCCACTCGTAGCGCGTGCTTGGAGAGGTGTCTATGAAAGCGCGGAATGTCGGTCTGTTTTTGGCAGTCGCGATCTTCGCGGTGATTTCGGTCGCGGCTGTTCCTCCCGATGAAACTCTCGCTTTCGTGCACGCCACCGTAATTGACGCCACCGGCACGCCCGCTCAACCGGACATGACGGTGATTGTCGCAGACCGACGCATCGTCGAGATTGGAACAAGCGCGAGGGTCAGCGTTCCGCAAAACGCGCGGGTCGTCGAGGCGCGCGGCAAATTCTTGATTCCCGGCTTGTGGGACATGCACGTGCACGAAATTTTCGGCGATTGGCTGCCGGAAGACGAAAAGGTAATCCCGCTGCTGTTCGTGGCAAATGGAATTACCGGCGTGCGTGACATGGGCGGCGACTTGGAGCCGCTGAAGAAATGGCGTTCGCGCATTGCATCGGGAGACCTGCTTGGACCGCGCATGGTAATCGCAGGGCCTATGCTTGACGGCCCGGTGCCCGCATTTCCAAGTTCGGCGCCGGTGAAGGACGCCGCGGATGGACGAAGAATTGTGGATGAACTGAAGGCCAATGGCGTGGATTTCATCAAGATCCAGTCGCTGGTTCCGCGCGATGGATATTTCGCGGCGGCGGATGAAGCAAAAAAGCAGGGCATTGTGTTCGCCGGCCACGTGCCGGACGCGGTTCGCGCGGTCGAAGCATCCAACGCCGGGCAGAAAAGCATCGAGCATCTGACGGGCGTGTTCGAGGGATGCTCTTCGATGGAAGCCGAATTAATGTCCAAACCGCGCGGGCCCGGCCGCGGGCGCTTCTTGTCCACGTACGACCCTGAGAAGGCGAAAGCGCTCATCGCGCTGTTCCTGAAGAATCAGACGTGGCAGGTGCCGACGCTCTATTGGGAACAGGGCGAATGGCTGATCGAGCAAACCAACGCCGGACCCGATCCGCTGTTGAAATACGCGCCGGCCGCGTGGCGGGAACGTACCTGGCCGATGTTTACGCGCGATATTTTGAAGAGTTGGTCCAGCGATCCGGTGGCGGAGCGCGAAGCGTTCGTGCGGGCGGAATTCAAAATGGTGGGGCAGATGAATCGCGCGGGCGTGCCAATTCTGGCAGGGACGGACACGGCGGCAGGAGTGCGCGTCTATCCCGGATTCAGCCTGCATAGCGAGTTGGAGCTGATCGCGAAGTCCGGCCTGTCGCCGATGGAAACGCTGCAGACGGCGACGCGTAACGCGGGCGTGTATTTGGGGCTTGCGGATACTGGGACAATCGAGAAGGGCAAGCGCGCGGATTTGGTGCTGCTGGACGCGAACCCGCTGGAGTCGATCAGCAACACCCGCAAGATTCGCAGCGTAGTGATCAACGGCCGTTACCTTTCGCGCGCTGATCTGGATGGTTTGCTGCATACAGTGGAGCTAGCGGCAGCGAGCTCGAAGTAATATCTATCGAACATACTTGTAGACCTGCAGTATCATCGGCGCGATTCCTGAGTCGCGCGCGATGCGTCCACCTGAATTGGGGCGCGGAGGAATGTTACGTCTGATTCGAAGGATGCAGCCGATCGCCAGGATGTGAAGGCGCACGGATTCAGCCGCGGCCTGGGGCTGTTTGACAGCACCATGATCGTGGCCGGGTCGATGATCGGCTCGGCGATTTTCATTGTTTCGGCCGATATGTCCAGGCAGCTGGGAAGTTCCGGTTGGCTGCTGCTCTCTTGGGTTATCGCGGGGGTCCTCACCATCACCGCCGCTGTTTCCTATGGCGAACTGGCCTCCATGATGCCGCACGCCGGCGGGCAGTATGTGTATCTGCGTGAGTCGTTTTCGCCGACACTGGGATTCCTCTACGGCTGGACGCTGTTTCTGATCATTCAAACCGGAACCGTTGCGGCGGTGGCGATTGGTTTTGCGCGGTTTCTCGGCGTGCTGTGGCCGACGATCCGGGAATCTCACTATTTGATTGAGCCGGTACACGTCACGTCCGGTTACGCAATTTCGCTTTCTACCGCGCAGCTGGTCGCGGTGGTGGTAATTCTGCTGCTCACGTGGAGCAATACGCGCGGTTTGAACTACGGCAAGGTGATTCAAAATGTCTTTACCACCTGCAAGATTGCATCGCTGGCCGGGATAATCATTGCCGGCGTCTTGATTGGGCGTAACGCCGCGGTGATTCATGCGAACTTCGGCGCGATGTGGTCGCGCAGTGGATACATTCCGATTGCAGCCGGACTCAGCGCTGCCACCGGGTACGGACTTTTTGTGGCGTTGTGCGTGTCGCAGGTCGGTTCGCTTTTTGCAGCGGACGCGTGGAACAACATCACGTTCACGGCCGGCGAAGTGAAGGACCCGCGGCGGAACATTCCACTGTCGCTCGCACTGGGCAGCGGAATGGTAATTGGGTTGTACCTGCTGGTGAATCTTGCTTACCTTTTCACGCTTCCGCTCAATGCGATCCAGCACGCGGAATCCGATCGCGTGGCTACCGCTTCTCTGCAGGCGGTTTTTCCCGGATTGGGCGTCACGCTGATGGCTCTGGCTATCATGGTTTCTACTTTTGGCTGCATCAATGGAATGTTGCTGACGGGTTCGCGCGCATATTACGCGATGGCACGTGACGGGCTGTTCTTCAAGCGCACGGGAATCCTGAATCGCGCCGGCGTACCCGGTGTTGCGCTGATTGTGCAGGGACTGTGGGCGGCATTTCTGGTTCTGCCGCGCACGTACGATCCGGCCACCGGCAAATATGGCAACCTTTACAGCAACCTGCTGGACTACGTCGTCTCCGCGGTGCTGATTTTTTATATTCTGACGATCATCGGGATTTTCCGTTTGCGCCGCACGAAGCCTTTGGCAGAACGTCCGTACAAGACGTTTGGCTATCCGGTGGTACCGGCGCTGTACATCGTGGGGGCCGGAGTAATTCTCGTGGTTCTGCTCTGCTACCGGGCTTCGACGACGCTGCCGGGGCTAGTGCTGATCGCCAGCGGGCTTCCCGTTTATATCTTGTTCCGCACTGTTTCGCCGCGCGGCAGCGAAAACTCTCCCCAGGAGAAAGAATGAAAGTGAAATACGCGAAGTTCTCGCTGCTCTTAACGTGCTGCTTGCTGCTGTGCGTCGGCGCTCTGGCGCAGACCCCGGCAAAGCCGAGATCAAATCCTGCGCTGGATGATGCGATGCGCGCGATGTATGGCGTCCGTGCATTCCAGCAGGCCGTGATCTCGCCCGATGGAAAACGCGTGGCGTGGGTCGAATCGCTACCCGGGCCGGGCAGTGCGCCATCAGCAAACTCCGCGATCTACGCTGCGGGCACAGATTCGGCCGCGGTTGCGAAGCGCATTACTGCCGGAGACGGCAAAACCGCGCGGGAAGAGCATGATTTAGCTTGGTCAGCAGACAGCAAGCGCATCGCATTTCTTTCGGATGCAGGCTCGCCGGGCCAACTGCAGGTGTTTGTGGTTGATGCGAGCGGCGGCGTGGCAAAACAACTTACGCATTTGAAGGGATTTCTTGCGGCGCCCGGCTGGTCGCCTGACGGCAAGACGATCGCGGTGCTTTTTACTGAAAATGCCACGCGCGCTTCCGGGCCGTTGGTGGCGGAAACGCCCGACGAAGGGGTCGTGTCTGAAGATCTGCATGAGCAGCGGCTGACGCTGGTGGATGCAGCGAGCGCCCGTGTGCGGCAAATTTCGCAGGCGGATCTTTATGTGTATGAATTCGACTGGGCGCCGGATGGCAAGCGCCTCGTTGTTACCGCGGCGCACGGCAGCGGCGACGACAACTGGTACATCGCAAGTTTGATGACGATAGACGCCGGCACCGGCGCGACCAAGACGCTGGTCGAAAAGCCGGGACGGCAGATTGCGGAGCCGCGCTGGTCGCGCGATGGAAGGAAGATCGCGTTCATTGGTGGATTGATGAGTGACGAACCGATCCCGGGCGGCGATATATATTCCGTGGGCGCGGACGGCGGCGAAATGAGCAACCTGACGCCGGATATGAAATTCAGCGCTTCGAACCTCAGCTGGTCGGCCGATTCAGCGAACATCATTTTTGCCGGGATCGTTGACGGCGGCACCGGCATCGCCCGCGTGCAAGTGGCAGACAATAAGGTGGTGGAGCTGTGGCGCGGCGAGGAGCGCGTGGCCGACGCGGACTTCGATTGCAGCATATCTCTGTCTGCCAATGGAAAATCCACCGCGGTGGTGCGGCAATCTTTCACGCAGCCGGCGGAAGTGTGGGTGGGCGCGATCGGCGAGTGGCGGCAAGTCACGCACCGCAATTCCGGATTGCATGCTGCCTGGGGCAAATCGGTGAGCTTGCACTGGACCACGGACATCGGAACGGTGCAGGGATGGCTTACCTATCCCAAAGATTTCGACGCCACGAAAAAATATCCGCTCGTCGTGCGGGTTCACGGCGGTCCTTCGTGGGCAGTGATGCCGTACTGGCCCACGCGTTCGGATTTCGCGATGGCGTTGCCTTCGCAGGGATATTTCGTGCTGCAAGCCAATCCGCGCGGCAGCTATGGACAGGGCGAGAAATTCACGGCGGCGAACGTGAAGGATTTCGGGGGCGGAGATTTTCGCGACATTCTTGCGGGAGTGGACGAAGCGATTAAGGTTGCGCCGATTGACCCTGCGCGCCTGGGTATCACGGGCTGGAGCTACGGCGGATACATGACGATGTGGGGCGTTACGCAAACGAATCGCTTCCGCGCCGCGCTGGCTGGGGCGGGCCTCGCGAACTTTTTAAGCTATTACGGCGAAAACAAAATTGATCAGTGGATGATTCCGTTTTTCGGCGCGACGGTTTACGACGACCCGGAACTATATGCAAAAATGTCGCCGATTACGTTCATCAAGAAGGTCGCGACGCCTACCTTGGTGATCGTCGGCGACAGCGATGGCGAATGCCCGCCGCCGCAATCCTACGAATTCTGGCACGCATTGAAAACCCTGGGCGTGCCGACGGAGCTGGTAATTTATCCGCATGAGGGCCATCACTTCGCGAATCCCGCGCATTCTCGCGATGTGATTGAGCGCTCGGTGGAGTGGTTCAACCACTACCTCGTGCCTGCGACGAATTAGGAGAGTTTGCGGGCTGCTCATCGATTGCGGCCCACTCGAGCAGCGTAGCCGGTGCTGCGCGCCTGGAGATTCGCCGACCCGGCCAGCACCCTTACTTGAATTCCTTGGCCATCCTCACAATCGGCAGCATTTCTCCGTTGCTGAGGCGAACTTCCAAATTTCCGAGCGGCGCGTAGCCCTTGGCGCGATAAAACGCAACTCCGCTTAGCGTCGCGCCCATTTCCAGGCGCGTGAACCCCGCTTTTCTGGCGGCGTTTTCGCAGGCTTCCAGGATCAATGTGCCGATGCCGCGCCGCGCCCAATCTGGATGCACGAAAAACGCGCGAATTTTTGCAGCATCCCGTGCTGGATCGAGCAGCGAGTCTTCACGCTGCGCGTATTGATCGCCGCCATATAGCGTCTTGCGCTTGCTCCAGCCGCCGCCGGCGACGATCAGTGGCGCCGTCGCGCCCGGCTGGAACTTTTCCAGCGTTGTTACAGCGGGCACGGCATGAGGTGCCCCTACGGATCCGCGAGAATGCTCGTCGTCATCTTGCTCAGAGGGCTCCACCACGAAATACGTGCCATCGGCGATGAGCTGGCTATCCACTCCATAGACCGACTGCAGAGCGCCCTCAATCTGTGCCGGCGAGTAATCCCCGGCTTGCAGGCCGCGGACCGACGCTTCAATCACTTCCCGCAATCGCGGAACGTCTGCCGCCACGGCCTTTCGTACCTGAAAGCTCATGCCGTCACGCCCTTCGCTGAATTCGTGCAATTCTAACCGCAATTTTCCTTCGCGACGTGAAAACGGCTCGTGGCGTACGGCGTGTGGGCCAGCCTTTGGCTTGAAGGGTGCGGTTTTAACGCTGCGCTTTCGTGGATGATTAACGGCTGAAGCCGGGCAGACTCATAGAGTGGCGCTGCGAACTGGCCGAGCGTCGCGCTGGGGCGAGAATATTCTGATTGTGGCAGCGGGCGGTTCTCGAACCGCCCCTACCACTCTAGAACTGCGTGGGCGTTGTGCGCAGCGTGATGCGGACGCCACGCTCGGCATTCAAGTCCATGGTGCGCTGCCAATCGATTGTGTTGAGGCTGATGGACGCCCCGCTGCCGTCTGGCAAGAGGTAGCAGAGATACCTGCCGGCTACCCAATAATCCCTGGCCGGATAGATCGTCTCCGATTTCAGCGCGATGAGAGTGACACGACGGTCAGATGTGTACGATGGCGCCGGCGCGGCGGAAGCGACCACGGTGCGCGGCACTGGGTTCGAGTATGTGCGCGAGTCCGCCGATGGATGCCATTGAGGTGACGACGATAGAGATGCCGACAGCCGAGGCAGCTCCACGTCTTGCATGACCTTCAGAGTGATCAGCTGCTCGTTCTTCAGCTTGGGCTGAGGTCCGCGGGCTGGCAGCGTGATGACCTTCCAAGGCCACAGCGGCGGAATCATCCATTCGATGACATCGCGCTTCACATTGCCAGGTCCCATGATGTCGCCTTGCTTATCCACGTGCTGGCCTTGCGCAGCCACGATTTTCGCGCTTAGGTCGCCATCGGCATTGGGCATGCCGATGTGATCGAAAACGATGTCGAGATATCCCTTGCCGATAAAGTGCCCCGGCTGCTTAGCCGCTTCCAGATGCCCGGCGAGGTAGGAGCCGCGCGGGAAAACCGGGTGACCGAACTCGGTGAACTGGTTCAGATGGCAGAGCACGGGATCGCCGACTTCGGCGGTCTTGGGGGAAATCGTGGGATCGTCTATCGTGCAATGGAGCAGAGTGCCTGCAGGTATTAATGTTACCTGGGCTTTCGTGGCAGGCTGCAGACACACCAAGAACAGCGCCAGCAATAGTGGTTTACGCATGGGCCTTCTCCTAGGTCGGGACGCAGGCAGCAGGAGAGGGACACACCGCAGCAATAAAGGGGGCTGTCTGCTTTCCCCACATTCCGTCGCCGAGAGTGTACCGCTGTCGTTCGCGGCAGGCAATACGTGGCGTGGCTAATTTCGGACGGGCGCTCGGTTCGTAGGGCTTGCTTTGCAGGCAAGTTCTTGCGAATCGGGTAAAATCTCTCCGCGCGGGAAATGCGCTGGCGTATGAAGGGCGGCGGAGCTTGAGCAAGCCAATCCTGGTGCTGACGGAACATTTCACCGCGGCTGTGGAAGCGCGCATCGAGCGCGATTTCACCTCGCGGTGGGTTGCTCCGGATTCGCCTTCGCGACGCGAGGAGCTGCTGCATGCGGCGGAAGGAGCGGTTGCGCTTTTCATCAGCCCGGTGGACAGGCTGGACGCCGAATTCTTTCGCCGCGTTCCTGCTTCCGTAAAAGTGATCGCGACTTTTTCGGTGGGCTACGATCACATTGATCTGCGCGCGGCAGCAGCGAGGGGAATCGCGATTGCGAATACTCCGGGTGTCTTGACCGACGCGACGGCGGATTTGGCGATGCTGTTGCTGCTGGGCGCTTCGCGACGTGCTTATGAGGCGGAGCAATTGCTACGTACCGGAGCGTGGGCGAAAACCAGTTCCGCGAAACTGCTGGGATGGCAACCGACGGGCAAAGTGCTGGGCATCTTCGGCATGGGACGAATCGGGCGAGCCGTCGCTTTGCGGGCACGAGCGTTTGGGATGAAGATCCACTTTTCCAATCGCAATCCGGTCGCGAAAGAGCTGGCAGGCGATGCCGTTTTTCATAAAGACCCGCTGGACCTGCTGCGCGTCAGCCAGTTTCTGAGCCTGCATGCGCCGCACACGCCGGAGACGCATCATTTTCTGAATGCTGAGACGATCGCGCTATTGCCCGCTGGAGCGATTGTGATCAACTCCGCGCGCGGGGGACTGGTAGAGGACGGAGCGCTCATCGCGGCGTTGAAGACGGGCCGCGTGGCGGCTGCAGGGCTGGACGTCTTCGAGGGTGAGCCGAACATTAATCCCGAATACGTGCGGCTGCAAAATACTTTTCTGGTGCCGCATATCGGAAGCGCTACGTTAGAAACGAACACGGCGATGGGAATGCTTGACCTCGACAACATTGACGCGGTGCTGGCGAGTAAGCCCGCGCCCTCGTTATTGAAACTCTAAAATGATAAATCTCTCGCGTGACCGGGGAGGACAGGAGAAGCCATGAAAGCGATTCGCGTGAAGGAATTCGGCGGCCCTGAAGTCATGCATCTGGAAGAAGTGCCCGATCCAAAACCATCTGGAGCGCAGGTCGTCGTGCGCATCCGTGCGGCTGGTGTGAACCCGGTGGATGCGTATATGAGGTCCGGGGTGTATCCGCGGAAACCGGCGCTTCCTTATACGCCGGGAACCGACGGCGCGGGCACGGTGGAATCGGCCGGTCCGGATGCCAAGCGATTCAAAGCGGGAGAGCGCGTTTATCTCGCTGGCAGTTTATCTGGCACGTATGCGGAACTGGCGCTCTGCGAGGATCAATTTGTGTTTCCGCTGCCGGCGCATGTTTCATTTGCGCAAGGCGCTGGGATCCACGTTCCGTACGCGACGGCCTATCGCGCGCTGTTTCAGCGCGCCCACGCGCTCGCGGGCGAGACGCTGCTCATCCACGGCGCCAGCGGCGGCGTAGGAATCGCGGCGGTGCAGTTGGCGCGCGCCGCGGGACTGCACGTGACCGGCACGGTCGGTTCGGACCGCGGGCGAAAACTCGTCCTGGCTGAGGGCGCCCACGAAGTGCTGGATCATTCGGCACCCAATCATTTTGAGGAAGCTCTGGCAGCAACGGGCGGCCGAGGTTACGACCTGATTCTTGAGATGCTGGCGAATGTGAATCTGGGGCGTGATCTTGGCATCCTGGCTCCGCACGGCCGCGTCTCTGTTGTCGGTAACCGCGGCAGCGGCGAGATCAATGCCCGCGACATCATGGGGCGCGACGGCGCCATCTTTGGCATGAGTCTGTGGAACGCCACGCCGCAGGACCTGAGCAGCATTCATTCCGCGCTGGTGGCGGGGCTCGAGAACAAGACGCTGCGTCCGGTGATCGGGCAGGAAATTCCGCTGGCCGAAGCGGCGCGCGCGCACACCGCAATCATGGCGGGGGGTGCCTACGGCAAAATTGTCTTGATTCCCTAGGATACGTGCCACTGGTTTCCAATCGCGCGGCGCAGGCCGCGCGAGCTTGAGGAGACGTCAGATGTATCGCTCTGAAGTTAATCGTGCAGCACGACGCTCAACAAGGAAGTGTTGATTTGCAAGCCGCCGTTGTACTTGATGAAACCCAGCTTCCTGAATTTATTCATGAAAAAATTCACGCGTGAGCGCGTGGTGCCTACCATTTCCGCCAGCGTTTCCTGCGAAATCTTGGGCAGAACCCGCTGCGGTCTATCTTCGGTGCCGTAACGAGCCAGCAGCAGCAACGTGCGCGCGAGGCGCTTTTCGCTGGAGTTGAAAAGCTGATCGACCAGATCTTCCTCAATCCGGATGTTGCGTGAAAGCATGTAAGTGATAAAACGATCGGAAAATGCATGCTCGTAGTGGAGCACGCGAATCATTTCCTTCTTTTCAATTACCAGTGCGGTCGTGGGCGCAACCGCAATCGCCGTCGCGATTCGGATCGGCTGGCCCGCCAGGCATCCTTCGCCGAAAAAATCCCCCGGGCCTAAAATCGCCACTACTGCCTCTTTGCCGGCTTCGTTCACCACGGAGAGCCGGACGCCGCCTTTTTGGATGTACAGCACATCCCGGCAGATGTCGCCCTGCGAGAAGATCTTTTCCTTTTTCTCAAATACCGCCACGCTTCTTGCCACACCGGCCGAATCCAGAAAATCCTGCGCGTTGAAAGGCGCTTCGCCGTTAGCTTTGGCGCGAGTTTTTCCTTTGTTTACCATAGCCCCGATCCCGACCTGCAGGTTAATCCTAGCACCTCCCGTCGTCGGCACAAGGGATATCAGGAATGTGTGCGTAAGTGAACAGATATCGCCATTAGCCTTCTCTAAGATATTGCTGTCGGTGAAGGATACGGACCAGCCGAAACTGAGTCCTGGCCGCTTCACCGGAATAATACCGGAGATCGCAGGCTCCTCCCATTCCAGCCTCCGTCTACAGGCCATCGCTCAGTATAGAAATCGGGCACAGCAACTTGGGACGGGCCGGAGTGTCTGCCTGCAAAGGAAAGGGGGTCAAAAGTTTATGCCGTTACTTCAAGTATTGCTGGTTCTGGTGGTGGTGGGAGTTTTGTTGTGGCTCGTCAACAACTTTATTCCGATGGCGGGATCGATCAAGTCCATATTGAACGCCGTCGTGGTGATCGTCACGGTCTTGTGGCTACTGAACATTTTTGGACTATTTCACTCTCTGTCCCACATGCGCGTTGGCACCTAAACGATTCAGATAGCAGCACAGAAGAAGTAGATCGGCACGGCACAGCGGCGCAACTCGGCGACCGTATTGCCGTGCCAGGCGCAAAGAATGCTAGTGGCACCGGCAGAACCATGAAATTGCGCTCTCGCTGCAATTGGCTGAAAAAAAGGAGAACACAATGCTCGGTACGATCTTGATCATCTTTTTGATCCTAGCGCTCGTGGGCGCTTTCCCGCGCTGGGGCCACAGCCGCGACTGGGGCTATTTCCCGACGGGCGGTTTGGGTTTGGTGCTGCTGGTAGTGGTGATTCTCGTGATTCTGGGACGGATTTAGAGTTTTCGCCGTCGGGCGCGCGGCCGCAAAGGCCCGCCCGTAGGATCGCGCGCAACAGGGCGCTTGATGAGGTTCGCTGCGCGTAGCGGTCTTCGCTTTCTCAGACAGAGCGAGCCTGTCAGCCCGGAGGTAGGCGATGCATGATTCAAAGCAACGAGTCGTCAGGTTTCTGGAAAAAGAAATCAAGACGTACACGGCCTTATCTCTATTCCTGTCGAAGAAGGGCGTCAGAGAGCACCTGCGGGCGGGCGCGAACAAAGTTCTGAGCAACCCTTCGTTTTACAAAGAAAGAATGAAAGAAGCGAAGAAACTCGTGGGTGAGCTCAGGGCATCGGACGAGGACGCGGTTCCCGCAAATTCCGCATTCGGTGCCCGGGCCCGCTAATACGCCCGGGGCCGATCTCGCTCAAATGAAGGCGATTACCCCCTGCAGTTCTCGCGGCGCGCGCCGCAAAGCGAACTTCAAACAAACCTTGGTTTATGTGCACAAGTGAACAGACCTGTTTGAGAGGTTTGCGTACGATAATCTTTCTCGTCAGCAGACCACATCGAGCACCAGTAGTTCTCATCCTTTCCCTGGAGAAAATGTAAATGAAAATCGTGAATACAGTTCTAGTTGTCGCTCTACTCGCACTACTCGGCTCCGTGTCGGCACCTGGCGCGCGGGCCGATGAATGGAACAAGAAAACCGTCATGACGTTCAATCAACCGGTGGAAATCCCAGGGCAAATCCTGCCTGCCGGAACATATACCTTCAAACTGCTGAATTCGCCATCCGATCGTCACATCGTGCAAATCTTCAATGCCGATGGCACGCAGTTGATTGCCACGGTGCTGACGATTAACGACTATCGCCTGCAGCCGACTGGCCGCACGGTTGTGAAGTTCACCGAACAGGCGGGCGACACGCCGGATGCGCTGAAGGCTTGGTTCTACCCGGGCGATAATTTCGGCCAAGAATTCGTCTATCCGAAGACTCGCGCGATTGAACTCGCTGTCGCATTGAAGGAACCGGTTCCGGCCGTCCCAGTGGACTCGACGGATCTGAGCACAGTTGCGATCGTCGCGGTCACTCCGGAGCAGACGGAAATCCCGGTAACGGAAGCGGTGCAGACCAGTGCGCCGGTTGCGGACGAACCAGCTCCAACTCCTGCGCCAGCCGTGGCGTCCGAAGAGTTGCCGAAGACTGCCAGCGCACTGCCGCTGATCGCGCTGCTGGGCATGGCATCACTCGGAGCTGCAATAGCTGTGAAGCGACTCTCGTAAGTTTCATAAGCGCAACAAACTCCGGTGCGCCGCGGGCCGATTGACAACCCATATCCCGCGGCGCAAGGAGCTTCTCCAGTGAATCTCATCATCCGAACGCAATTAATCAAACGAATCTGCGGCCGCTGTCTTTTCACCGCGGCACTGCTCCTTTGCGCACGCACAGGTTTTGCGCAATCCAAATCTCAGCCGGCGCCGCCTGCTTCGTCAGCGATTTCGGTGCAAACCGACCTGGTGGTCGTGCCCGTCAGCGTTACGGATTCGAAGGGCAGCGCGGTGCTGGGACTGACCGAGCAGAACTTCCGCGTGTACGAAGATGGGCGCTTGCAGAAGATTGCCATGTTCCAGCAGGGCGATACTCCCATCACCGTCGGCTTGATCGTAGACCACAGCCGCAGCATGGGCACGCAGCTGAACGAAGTAGCCGATGCGGTTTCTTCTTTCGCGCAATCCGGCAATCCTCGCGATGAAATGTTCGTCGTTGATTTCAACGATGACGTTTCCGTGGAGCTTCTGAACGGAAAGCCCTTCACCGACGACCCCAAGGAGCTCGCCAAAGCCGTCTTTTCCGTGCGCGCGCGCGGACGAACCGCGCTTTATGACGCGGTGGCGGAAGGGCTGCTCCATTTGCAGCTTGGCCATTACGAGAGGAAAGCGCTGATCATCATCAGCGACGGTGGAGACAATGCCAGCCAGCAAAAATTCGCGCAGGTTCTGGCACTGGCCCAAAAAAGCCAAGTGGTGATTTATTCCATCGGGCTGATCAGCGACGACGGAGAAGTGAACCCGGCTGTGCTGCACCATTTCTCCAAAGCTACGGGCGGCATCGCCTATTTTCCGGATCGCACAAATACCGTAACGAGCATTTCGACGCAGATCGCCCGGGACCTCCGCGAGCAATACACGCTGGGGTTCGCGCCGGAAAAGGCGAATAACTCTCACGCCTTTCGCAAGATCGAAGTGAAAGTCTCCGCTCCCGGCAAAGGCAAATTGCGCGCGCGTACCCGCACAGGCTATTCCGCCTCTGAAGACAAGCCTGCAGGCGCACAATCAGCCAAAGGCGCCCAGTGAACGCCCGCTCCTGCACCGCCAAACGGCCCCGGAACTGGAGGCAGGTATTCTTCCTTGGGGCGTACTACTTTTTTCTGACGGGCGCCATATTGGCGCTCGGCTACAGCACCTACGTCGTGGTGGATGCGCGAGCGTACCAAGCGATCGAGCAGTCGAGATTCTCCAGTGCTCGTCCAACTCCAGGCGTTCACGCCGTGGCGGATGGCGACGTGATTGGCGAACTGAGCATCCCCCGGCTCGGCTTGAAAACGATCGTCGCGCAGGGAGATTCAGCCAAGGTGTTGCGTCGCGCAGTGGGCCACCTTCGCGAGACGCCGTTGCCGGGCGAGCCAGGCAACGTGGCGCTGGCCGGACATCGTGACGGTTTTTTCCGGCCTCTGCGCAATATTCGAGCCGGGGACGCAATTTCGCTGAATACGCTCGACGGGGAATTCGTATATCGGGTGGAAACAACTGAGGTGGTACTGCCGAGCGAAGTTCAAGTCCTGCAGCCGTCGCGCGTGAACACGCTGACGCTCGTCACGTGCTATCCGTTCTATTACGTTGGCAGTGCACCAAAACGGTTCATCGTGCGCGCCCGCCAGATTGGGCGGCTTCCAGCAGAAATGCCCCCTGGTGGATCTCCGGTTCACTTCTGAGCGCCTAAGAAACAAAGCCGAATGTGTGCACAAGTGTACAGATACCCTTGGCGATGCAGATTAGCATTGTGATTCGTGTGAAGCGACGAAGCTGTTTGGCAGGTCCGTCCGCGCCGTGCACTCCCGCCGACTCTGCCTTGAGCTTGCACAAAGTAGAACGAATAAGGGGCCGACATGCTTTGGACAATCTTTGTGATCCTGGTCGTTTTATGGCTGTTGGGAATCGTCACCTCTTACACGATGGGCGGGTTCATCCACGTTCTGTTGGTCCTGGCCGTCATCGTTCTGCTAATTCGCGTGCTTCAAGGCCGCAGCGCGGTTTGAGCGAACACGGAGGGGAGCCCACATCATGAAGCCAATTTCTGTGGCCGGCATTTTGTTGTTGATTCTGGGTGTGCTGGCGCTTGCCTATCAAGGCATAAATTACACACATCGCGAAACAGTTCTGGACGTGGGGCCGATTCATGCCACCGCCGACACCCAGAAGCACATACCACTACCTCCCATCGTCGGCGGCCTCGCGGTTCTGAGCGGAGCGCTTCTGCTTTTTGCGGGCGCCAAGAAAAACTCGTAACGGAAGTTTTTTGGCTGGGGATGGCTGGAGCACGATTTTCATTCGACGGCTTCCCCGGCTCACGGCGTGGTTTCAGGCGCCATCACAAAGGTCCCGGAAAACGCAGGGTTCGGGGCCGCAACTCTGATCATGGAGGTCAGCAATGATACGTAAAACAATTCTCGTTGTATGTCTGGGGTTACTCGCAAGCACGACTGTTTTTGCCAACAACAAGGAACAGCGGCGCCTGGAAAATTCCGGCGTTGTAATGCAGGAAATCATGAATGTGCCGGACGATCTTCCTAAGGATGTGATGGAAAGAGCAAAATGCGTAATCGTGTTTCCGTCCGTGCTTAAGGCGGCGTTCGTGGTAGGCGCCAGCTACGGCCGTGGCGCGATGGTTTGCCGCACCGGCAAGGACTTTCACGGTCGTTGGGGCGCGCCAGCGATGTATGCGCTCGAAGGCGGCAGCGTTGGATTCCAAATCGGCGGCCAAGCCACGGATCTGGTGCTGCTGATTATGAATGACGCAGGCGCGCAATCAATTCTCAGCAGCAAGGTCAAGCTGGGCGGAGATGCCTCGATCGCCGCGGGCCCGGTAGGCCGCGACGCTTCCGCGGACACCGATGCCTTTATGCGTTCCGAGATTCTTAGCTATTCGCGCACGCGTGGTGTTTTCGTAGGAGTTTCACTGGAAGGATCCACGTTGCGCCCTGATGATGACGCTACGGCGGACGTCTATGGCCGCAAGCTCACCGCCCGGGAGATCGTGATTGATGGACTCGTCGGAGTTCCGCCTTCCGGTCGTCATTTGGTTCGAGTATTAGAGAGGAATTCACCATTCAACGAATCGAAGGAATCTGCGAACAACAAGTAGTCGTTGCAGATTTGCGCTACTAGTCGCATTCTGAAAGGATTGGGCCCGGTGAGAAGTCCGTCACCGGGTTCCCAATCTCTCCGGATCACTTGGACTTCCTCGCAAGTTCAGCAGATTTGGTTCGCCGCCGCGTTCGAATCGTCCCGTCTTCGCAGGATCCTCGCCGTCAGATAGCCCGCCGTCACACACCGGTACGCTCGAGTGTGTGCGTGCTGGAAGGATTCGCCGGCAAAAATTCTAGGCGTTCGCGGTTCGCGCTAGTTTGAGGTCCGGACGCATCAGCGATCCTGCCGACCGCGGGCGCGGCCGGGCTGACCGAGGGGTACCGATGATGTTGGTGACGTCCTTCGCGCCGTAGAAATTTTCCTTTTCGCAGGCCTTGCACCGCAAATTGAAGACTACCGGCTGGATCTCCGCCGCTGGTTCGGCAGCTTCCGCTTGATGCGCTGCCAACGCTTTTTCCGCTCGGCTCGGCAGGGAAATTGGCTCACCACAGGCGCGGCAATAGACTCCAGAGTATTGCTGCGTTACGATTGCTTGGTTCACGGGACACCTCAATTCGCAGTCAGTCTCTATCGGGTAGGAAGCGACAGTATACAATGCCCGGCAATGCGAAAGTAGCCCCAAGCTGTGAATTCTACGCAGCGGCTGTGGATTTTGCGGAGAATAGCGAGATTTATACCAATTCAAAAGTAACTCACTGCTTATCAGTTGCTTAGCGGCGTTTCGAAATGGCACAACGGGCTGCCTTCGGCGCCGATCGCGCGGGAATTCCACAGGGAGTTGAGTTAACCTGCCGACTACGCCCCTGCGCGGCGCAGTTGGCAGATTCATGACTGAGTCCCTGTCAACACGCGCTCTTCAGGACTAGAACTGCGCCTCGAAGCGACTGAATTCGGCTTCCTCTTTCCACTGCAGACGCGCCCGTTCGCTGCTCGCTAGAAAATTCCGGCAGGCTGCGGATTGCAGGTCGTTTTCTACCGGGCGCTGGCTCGAGCACGCCGAGACCATCGTGAAATTCTCGGCTGCAGTCCACAAACTTGCGCCTGGCAGGAACGCGTGCTCCAGACTGTCACGCACCATGCGCTTCAAAGTGGGGTAATCGAGGTGATATCCCTCGACCGCGCGCTTGAAATACCAGGTGAGCTCGGAGCGGACGATGCCTTCATCGTCCGTCGCGAGCGCCACCGGCACGCCTGCACGCAGGTAAACCGGCAACACATTTTCTGACCCGGTCATGCCGCGGACCACTTCGTGGCTGTACACGCAATCTTCCACCAGGATGTGGCGCTGGGCCATTTCCGCGAGCAGCCCCGGCACATCGGCTTCATAGAGCACGTCGAGGCCGTGGCCGATGCGCTCTGCATGGCCCAATTCGATGGATACGCGAATGTGCGACGCGAGCAGTTCTTGCGGATTCACTTCGCCGGGCGTGAGCTCACCGGCATGCAGCGAGATGTGCACGCTAGGATAAACTCCGTGCAGATAATCGAGCATCTGCATGTGGAGATGGAAATCGTGCAGGGCGCGATATTCGTCTTGCGATTGGACCAAATTGACGGCTACGACGCGGGGATCGGCGCTGGCCAATTCGAATCCCGCGACCATTTGGGCGAACACTTCTTCCTTGGGAAACGCGCGCAGCACCTGATTCTGAAAGCGCAGCGTGACGCCGCAACCGGGATCGGGCTTTGCTGTGCCGCAGCCTAGAATTTCGCTCATGCCATTCTCACCGACATCCAGATTCTTGCGGGCGCCGGCGACCACTTGCTGCATGCCTCCGGCGAGCAAGCGCGAGCGCATGGTGGCGAAATCATCGTTCCAGCCGAGCGTGCGGCCCAGCTTCGCCGCCTCGCCTTGATCGGGCGTCAGCATCGTCTCCAGGTAGATCTCGTGCTGCGCGCCGGCGCGTTGGACCACTTCGGCCAGCATTTCTCCCCAGTGTTTGTTGGTGACAGGATCAAATTTTCCAAAAGTGGCGAAAAAATGGTGGCGTACGTCGCGGTCGTCGGGGGCAGGCACGAAATTCCGGATGGACCAGGTATCGATCACGTGGTTGCGCAGCGGAAAGTCCGTGAGCGCCTGAGCGGCGGGGACCTTGCCTTGCGCGGGATCGCAGGGCGGCGGCGAGAGCGTCACCACTACGCGGTCCATACAGAGGCCGTCTTCCACCGCGTAATCAATATAACTTTCCGCGTAGACCGCGCCGGTGAGGTGATGGTGCAAATCTCCGCCCTTGGGCATGCGCGCCAGAAAATCCATCAGCGCGGCGGGATTGTTGCGCGCGGATTGCAGAAATTGCGCGGTGCGGTCTGTGGGAGATAGCGATTGGGCGCCTGCGACGAAACAGCAGGCGGCAAAGAACACCGGCGCGCCGATCTTAGACAAAAAAGTCATGCAGACCCCCAAACCAAGATGTGCAGTCGGGATTCTACAAGAGAATCGAGCGGAGGGTGATTAGCCATTGAGGTTCTGCGGAAGGCGAAGAGAGACCCCTGCCTGCGGCAGGCAGGCTTCTCCCGCTATCGCGAGACCACAGCACGACGAGCACGAGCGAGCGGATCAGTTCGGGGTCGCGCGGCGTGATGGAGCGGGCTTTTATGGGTTGCTCGGCTCCGTCTTCCAGAAGTCGATGCCGGCGGCTTGGGTGGGGACATCAAGAGTTGCCACGGTTTTAAGCGAATCGAGGTCAATCACCTCGACCGTGCCGGGGTCCGAGCCGATGCCTTCCACCGAAATGAACGCGTAGCGATTATCCGGCGTGACCACCGCGCCATGGACCACCTTGCGCCTGGTGGGCAGGTGCGCCAATTCTTTGCCCGACTTTGGATCGAAGATGGAAACGGACTGGCCGCGTTTATTCGTGGCGATGAGCCGGCCGTCCTTCGTCATCGCCAAGTTGTACACGCCGTTGCCGGCGGGGAATCGTTTGACCATTTTCCAGGAGGCGGAGTCCACGACGACGATGTCGTTCGATTTGTTGCAGGCTACGTAAATTTCCGAGCCCTCGTTCGAGGGCTGCGCCCAGGTGGGCACGCAGGTGAGGTCGCCCATTTTCATCTGCGACTGCGGCGCGCCTTGCATGCCCATTTCTTTTCCCGCGGAAAGCATGAAATAACGCGAAACAGCGAATTTCTGCGTGTCAATTTCCGCGAGCATGTCGTCCATCATGCAGGCGGAGTAATGCTTGGTTCCGTCGGGGCTGAGCCGCGAACCGTGCGGCATGGTGCAGGTGGTAATGCGTTTTACTTCGAGCATCGCGCCGGTAGCCACCACGGAAATCGAAGAGGGCACCATGTCGCCGTGGAAATTCGCGTTGGCTACGTAGAGAAACTCGCCATCTTTGGAAATATCCGCGGTCGCGGGGAACAGGCCGAGCGGCGTGTACTTCACCACTTCTTCGGTGCCGGCCCGGAGTTTCCACGCCGAGCCGTCGGGGCGCCCATGGCCCACAGCGACGTATACAAACTGCTTGTCGGGCGATATGGCGATTCCATGCGGACCGTTGATATCCACCGGCAGCAGGCCGATGTGGGTTTCATGCTCTTCGCGGAAACCGTGAGGGCCGAAACGCAGCAACACAACCTTGTCCGCCGATTCGCACACTACATAGACCAGATAATCCTGCGCGGGGCCCGCGGTCGACGGCGCGGATGACTGAGACTGTGGTGACGACTGGGCCATCGCCGGCGGCGTGAAAATTGCCAAAACCAATCCGGCAAGAATCAGCAGGCGAGCAATCGGCGCGACGGGTGGCTTGGGCAGATTGTGAGATGCGAACAAGCCTCGAGTGCCAACCGTGGTCGCAGGGAACGCGCGCCTGGAGCGATGCATCAATTCGATCACTTTGTCCCTTGCGAAGCCGTCTGGGAGAAATGGATTACTTGCACGCAGGCAAGTCTACATCTGAAGGTTTCCATTGTTAGAGAAAAAATCGCCGAAAGCAATCGAGGCAGGACTAGCGGAAGTTTCCAGTGTATTTGCCCGGAATCGAGTGGACTGAATCAAGCGCTACAGGTGACGAGCGCCAAAACCGTGGGGCGGATTGCAGAAATTCCAGACCCGCCAGCACCTGGCCTCTTTCGCTGCGAATCAGCCGCGCCACGCGGCAAGTCAGGTCTTCCTCTGTCTGCAGGTTCGTCAGAATTAATCTTTGCGAGCGCATCACGGCGGCGGAAATCGGCACCAAGCCGCCACAGGCGCTCACATTGATGGTTTCGGTATTTTCAGAAAATGGGACGCCGTCCAGCTTGCCGTAGACCTGCACGGGCAGGTAAATCGGCAAACGCTGTGCGCGGCGTTGATCGTCCAGGAACCCGATCATTTTCGTTCCCGCCTTTCGAAGAAATCGGCGGACGTGCGTCCCCACATTCCAGGAGAAAAACTTCGCCAAACCCACACGACCCCCAGGGAAGATATGCGCCCTTCCCAACCAGCCCGCAAGGAATTTCGAGCTTGCACGGTTACCCACAGGTCACATCCACAAACGAACGAAAATCACAGCTCAAAATAAGACGGCCACGAGCGGCGCCGCGCTTGGCGCGCTTCGCAAACGATGATAGATTCGCGCCTCCTGCTCCCTGGAACCCTGCGAATACCGCAGGCGCCGCTTCTTGTCAGACGATAATCCATCTCGCAAGGCAAAGACACTCGCAACGCAGCCGGAGCCCGGCCCGCGGCCAACTCTCGCAGCTCGCTTGGGATTGTTTGACGCGACGATGTTGGTGATGGGTGGCATCGTGGGATCCGGCATCTTCATCAATCCCTACGTCGTCGCTGGATTGGTGCACACGCCGGCGTTAATTCTGGGCGCGTGGCTGGCGGGCGGAGCGATTGCCCTGGCCGGGGCGTTCATTTACGCCGAGCTGGCCGATCGCATGCCCAAAGTCGGCGGCCAGTACGCGTACATCCGTGACGCGTACCATCCGCTGGCAGGATTCCTGTACGGCTGGATCAGTTTGCTGACGATTCACGCCGGCGGCAGCGCCGCGGTGGCCGTAACCTTCGCGAAATATTTCCACGTATTTTCGCACGACGCAATTTCGGAAAAATGGATCGCGGTCGCGGTGGTGCTGCTGTTCACCGTGGTGAATTGCCTGGGCGTGCGCGCCGGAGGCGGCGTGCAGAGTGTTTTTATGCTGCTGCGCATCGCGGCGATTGCGATGATCGTCGCCTGCGGCGTGCGGCTAATTTTCTGGCCGCCACCGGGCGCAGCGCACACCGCATGGTTTCCGCTGCTCGATCGCCCGCTCTCATTTGATCTGCTGACCGTTTTCGGCGCAACGATGATTCCGGTGCTCTTCGCGTACGGCGGTTTTCAGACTTCGAACTACGTCGCCGCTGAAATCCGCGACCCGCGCAAGAACCTGCCCAAGGCGCTGCTGCTCGGCGTGATTGGCGTGATCGTGCTGTACCTCGCCGCTAATTTTATCTACGTCCAGGCGCTCTCGCCGGCCGGGCTCGCTGCCACTTCCACTCCCGCGTCAACGGTGATGAGCCGGGCGCTCGGCACCGTGGGAGGCGCACTGATCGCAATCGCCATTGCGATTTCCACGTTAGGATTTCTGAGCCAGGCGATGCTCAGTTATCCGCGCGTGGCTTTTGCGATGGCCGAAGATGGCGTTCTGCCGGGCATGTTTGCCCGGCTCGGAACGCGCAGTCGCGCGCCGGTTGCGGCAATCGCTCTGCTGGGCGCTTTGATCAGCGCCACAGTGCTACTGGGCTCTTACGAGCAAATTCTCAGTTACGTAGTGGTGATGGATTGGCTTTTTTTCGGATTGTCCGCCAGCTGCCTGTTTGTCTTTCGCGCGCGTGACGTTCGAAGCGGCGCCGCGGCGCAGGAATCCGGATACCGCGTCCCCGGGCATCCCTGGACGACCGGCGGTTTTGTCGCCGTCGCGTGGTTAGTCGTTCTCAACACGATCTACAAATATCCTCGCAATGCAGGCGTGGCTCTGTGTATCCTCTTCGCCGGGGTCCCCGTCTATTTCCTGGTGAGCGGCCGCGCACGGCGTCCGCGCAGTTCCAAATAAAAAAAGCACGAGTCCGTCCAATGAGTCCACAAAGACGAGAAATTCGCTCCGCCTATATCGAATGGGCGAAGCTGCGTTCGAAGGCCCGTTACAATCTGGCGATCAGCGACGTCGTGCATGTTCGGCTGGCGGATCTGCACATGAACATCGCCGACCTGGAAATTTCCGGCCCGGGCGGCTACGGCTACCAACCGCTGCTGCAAAAGCTCTCCGCGAAGTCCGGCGTACCGGTGGAATGCATCGTCCACGCGCAGGGCTGTTCGATGGCGAACCATCTGGCCGTTGCCGCGCTCGTCGAACCGGGCGATGAGGTTCTGATCGAAGAGCCTGCTTACGGCCAGATTGTTTCCACCGTGGAATACCTAGGCGCGAAGATCCGGCGCTTCCCGCGCAAATTCGAATCGGGGTTTCAGCTGGATCCGCGCGAAGTGGAACGCAATATTTCCGCGCGCACGCGCCTGATCATCATCACAAACCTGCACAATCCCAGCGGCGCGCGCACGCAGGACGCGAAGTTGCGCATCGTGGGCGAAATCGCGCGCAGCATGGGCGCGCATGTGCTGGTGGATGAGGTGTACCTGGAAGCCTGCTTCGATTCGCCGTGGCAGACGGCATTTCTCCTCGGTCCAAATTTTGTCACCACCAGCAGCTTGACCAAGGCCTATGGCTTATCCGGATTGCGCTGCGGCTGGATTTTTGCGGCGAAACCGCTTGCGGAGCGCATGTGGAGGCTGAACGATTTGTTCGGCATTGTCGCACCGCATCCCATCGAGCTGCTCAGCGTGCTCGCGCTCGAGCATCTGCCAGAGCTCGCCGCGCGCGCGAACAAATTGCTCACAACAAACCGCGCTTTGCTGAAAGATTTTTTCAAAAGCCGCAGGGACTTGCTGGCGATCTGGCCCGAAGCCGGGGCGATCGCGTTTCCGCAGCTTACCAGCGGTCACGCCGACGCATTCTGTCAACTGTTGCGCGACAAATACGACACCGCCGTTGTGCCCGGCCGATTTTTCGAAGCGCCAGAACACTTTCGCATCGGCTTCGGAGGACCAACGGAGGACGTGCGTGAAGGCCTGGCGCGCATGGGCGCGGCGCTGGACGAGCTGGCAGCGAACGGCTAGTGTTGGTTCGGGCTGCTTTTCGCTGCGGCTTTCTTGCGCGGAAGAATGATGTCCACCAACGCTCGCGCCGCGGCTGTGAGCGGACGATCCTGCCGGTAAACTAAATAGAGCTTCCGCTCCAGGTGCATCTGCTTGATTCGCAATTCACGCAAGTCTCCGCGCGCTAGTTCGCCTTCGACGCACATGCGCGGCACAATGGCCACGCCCTTCTTCATCTCCACGAAGCGCTTGATGCTTTCGATGGTCGGCAGCTCCACTTCCATCCGCAGCGGTACTTTATGTTTTGCGAACAATTGCACCACACGATGGCGATACGGTGATTCCACAATATGCGCCACAAAGGTTTCCTCGCCCAGCGCGGTGATGTCCACCTCCTTGCGCTTCGCCAGGTGATGGCCGGGCCAGACGACGAGCACCAACGCATCGCGGTAGAATTCCGCCGTGGTTAGCTCGCGTTCTTCGGGCAAATACGAAATTACGCCGATGTCAAGCTGATGATTCAGCAGTTCGCGCGGGACTTCGCGCGAGAACACGCGATGCACGCGAATGTGAATCCCGGGATAAAGCCGCCGGTAACGTTCCAGCGCAGGCAGCAGTGCGTGGATGGAGCTTTCATTCACGCCCAGCGACAACTGTCCGCGCTCCAGGCCGCGGAGTTCCTGCAAACCCTTGCGAATCTCCTCGCGCATATTCAACATACGCTCGGCATATTCCAGCAGCAACGTGCCCGCGTCGGTGAGCGTGCGAGCCCCCGAGCCGCGCACGAAGAGCGGCTGGCCCACCCAGTCTTCGAGCTTGCGCATGGCGATGCTGATCGCGGGCTGGGTGCGAAACAGCTTTACCGCCGCGCGCGAGTAGCTGCGCTCGCTCGCCACCATCTGAAACATCTGCAACGCCGCCAAATCCATGCCACGTACCCCCTGGGCCCAACATCTTGTATAAAAGAGATTTATCGTACATGCAAGAATTATAAATTGGACTCCCCGCCCCGCACACGAAACACTGGTATGGTCCAAAGGAGTCTGCATGGAACACGTTCACATTTTTGACACCACGCTGCGCGACGGAGAGCAATCTCCGGGCTTTTCCATGAACACGGAGGAGAAGCTGCAGCTGGCGCGTCAATTGGAAGAGTTGGGCGTGGATGTGATCGAAGCAGGCTTCCCCATTTCGTCCCCAGGTGACCTGGCGGCAGTGCGCGCCGTAGCCGCGGAGATCAAGGATTGCCGCGTGGCAGCTCTGGCGCGCGCGCGGCAGGAAGATGTGGATGCGGCGCTGCGCGGCATCGAACCCGCTGCAAAACCGCGCTTGCACATTTTTCTGGCTACCTCGGACCTGCACCTGAAGCACAAGCTGCGCATCTCGCGCAGCGAAGCGTTGGCTCAGATTACCAAAGCGGTCGCCTACGGCTGCAGCCACTGCGATGATGTGGAATTTTCCGCCGAAGATGCGAGCCGCACTGATCTGGATTTTCTTTTCGAGGCGATCGAAGCCGCGGCTGCGGCTGGCGCCAACGTCATCAATCTTCCGGACACCGTCGGTTACACGACCCCCGATGAATATGGCGACATGTTCCGCGCCGCGCGCAAACGGCTCGCGGCATATCCTAAAATCATTTTCAGCGCGCATTGCCATGACGACCTGGGCCTCGCCGTAGCGAATTCACTCGCGGCAATCGCCGCGGGCGCGCGTCAGGTGGAATGCACCATCAATGGCATCGGCGAACGAGCCGGAAACGCTTCGCTCGAAGAGATTGCCGTGGCTTTGCAGGTGCGCAAGAGCCACTACGCGGTACGCACCAATATTTCGCTCGAGAAAATTTACGCCACCAGCCGCATGCTCTCCGCCATCACCAGCATTAACGTGCCGCCGAATAAGGCGGTAGTCGGAGCCAACGCCTTCGCGCACGAGGCCGGCATTCATCAGGACGGCATTCTGAAGAATCCGCTCACCTACGAAATTATCCTCCCGGAAAAGGTGGGAGTGCCGGCGCGACGGCTGGTGCTGGGCAAGCATTCCGGACGCAACGCATTGCGCGCGCGCTTGGAAGAGCTGGGCTATACGACTACTGACGCGGAACTCGCCGAGTGCTACGGCTTTGCGACGGCGCGCGCTGACGCTGCGAAGCAAGTAACCGATCGCGATCTGCTTTCGATCATTCACAAGGTGCGTCGCGCGCGCACCCAGGCGCCCACACGACAAACGGCGGCTGCCGGAGTCACGCGCTGAAGTGAACAATTTTCATCGCTACGGGAGATTACAGTCATGTCTGGAGTAAGGAAGACCATCGCCGTATTGCCGGGCGACGGGATCGGGCCCGAAGTAACACACGCCGCGGTACAAATTCTGGAAGACTGCGCCAAATCCTTCGAACATAAGTTTGAGTTTCGCGAACTGGCTTTTGGCGGAGCCGCAATCGAGAAATTCGGCTCGCCGCTGCCTGCTGAGACGCTGGCCGGCTGCCGTGCGGCCGACGCGATTCTGCTCGGCGCGATCGGCGGACCGAAGTGGGATGGTCTGGCGCTCGATAAGCGCCCGGAAGCTGGCCTGCTGGGCCTGCGCAAGGCGCTGGGCCTGTATATTAATATGCGGCCCATCCGGCTGCGCCCCGCGCTGAGCGGCATTTCACCGCTGCGGCGCGAGCGCATCAACGATTGCGATATTGAAATTGTTCGCGAGCTGGCGGGCGACATTTATTTTGGCGAGCATCAGCTGACTGGAGAGGGGAGCGAAGCACGCGCCCGGGACGTGGCTGAATATTCTGCCGCCGAAATCGAGCGCGTCGCGCGCTACGCCTTCGAACGGGCCGCGGCGCGCAACCGACGCGTGGCTAGCGTCGACAAGGCCAACGTGCTGGCAACTTCAGCGCTGTGGCGGCAGACCGTGACGCGCATCGCGCGCGATTATCCCGAAGTTACGCTCGAACATCTTTACGTTGATAATGCCGCGATGCAGCTGCTGCTGCGGCCGGCGCAGTTCGACGTGATCCTGACGGCAAATCTCTTTGGCGACATTCTCAGCGATGAAGCGGCGGCGCTCGCCGGCTCGATCGGGTTGATTCCCTCGCTCAGCCGCGGTCGCGACGGCCAGCCCGCGCTGTACGAACCGATTCACGGCTCTGCGCCATCGCTCGCAGGCAAAGATGTAGCCTGCCCGCTGGGGGCGATTTTTTCCGCGGTTCTGTTGCTGCGCGAATCGTTCGGTCTGGAGATTGAAGCGCAGTGGATTGAAGCCGCCGTGGATCGCGTGCTGGATCACGGGTTTCGCACCATTGATATCGCGGAAACGGGCGGGCGTGTGCTGCGCAGCTCTGAATTCACCGAGCACATTCGCGCGGAACTGCACGACGCGCTGGTCCACTCCGAGCGGTACGGCTGGGGAGTGTAACGGTTCGCTTACGTTCTGCGCAGCACCAAGCAGCTGGCGATCATGTCGTGCAGCGCTTGCTTCTTCTCCGTGAATCCCGCCATTGCGTAGCCAATCCCCAGGGGAATCAGCCCGGTGATGATCTTTGCAAAATACCTGCCGCTGGCGAGCCCGAAACCGATGGGCCGTCCTTGCAAGTCTGTAACGATCAAACCCAGCGCCATTTTGCCGAGGGTCCCCTGATGCCGGGAACTTTCCATCCCGGCGTTGTAAATCCATGCGAGCAGGAGCGACGCAAGGCTCACGAAGATGATCGCGGAGATGAACGCCGCGGGTATCTGGGGATCTTCTCCGTTCATGCCTTCAAACATCGTGCGGAGAGACCCGACGCCGACGATCGCTACTCCGATCAACACTAAAATTCCGATCCCAATGCCGATCAGCAGATCGTCAATCAAATGCGCCACAACGCGCAGCCAAAATCCAGCGTAAGGTGACGGCGGTATCGGCGCGAGCGCCGGGGCGGCAGAGGGCACGACTACGCCCGGAGCTGGCCGCAGGGGCGCAGCCCCAATCGGCGCCGCGGCGATGGCGGTGGGCTGGCCACACGCGCTGCAAAATGCCGCGCCGTCGGTGACGTTGGCCCCACATTTTGAGCAGAACATTGCGCTCCCTAAATTAATTACGCGCCCGCGCCCGCGAAAGTTCCTATAATTTGCGGATTACCAGCGTGCCGGCAAGAATATCGTGCAGCGCTTGTTTCTTTTCGGTGAATCCCGCCATGATGTAGCCGATCAACAGAATTATCCAGGAAATGAATTTCGCGAAGAAGCGGCCAGTGGCGCGGCCGAAACCGATGCGATTCCCATCCAGATCGGTGACTTCCAGACCCAGCGCCTTTTTGCCCAGCGTGGCCTGCCACGCGGAACTTTCCAACAGTGAGTAGTAGAGCCAGTGAAGAACTATCCGAAGCAACGCGAGCCGAAGCATGGCGTGGATCATCGGGAATAGCGCTTGCAGATCCTGCGGGCGCCCCATCATCATTCCGCGCATGCCCATGGAGGCGGCAAACGGAAGAAACAAGATCATCGCGACGAAATAGAGCAGAAGCTGGTCAACGATGAAGGCTACGAAGCGCAGCCAAAATCCGGCGTACGCAACTGCCGGGCGCGCTGCTGGAGCCTGCCATCCGGCTTGCGCGGGCGGCGCGTAAACCGTACCTCCCGGCTCCGGGGGAGGCACTGCAGCGGCTTGCCCCACTGAGAATCCCACCATTGGCTGCCCGCACGCGCTACAGAACGCGGTACCATCCGCAACATTGGCTCCGCACTTTGAACAGTACATGGCGCCTCCGCGCAGCCGCGCCGGGGCCGCGCAACTGGGAATATTGTTGCGCATCGTAGCGAAGCCGCAAGCGGCGGGTCAATGCAAATCGTGCCGCGTCGCGCGGCGAAGTTCCACACACGCAACGTGTTGCTCGCAAGCCGCCGCCTCGCTTAAACTCTTCACGATGATTTTTCGCTGAGGAGAACCAATGCGATTCCAGCTTACGAACACGGGAAGGATTTTTTGCGGAGCGCTCGCAGCCGCCGCCTTATTTGCGAGCGGTTATGTGGCCGGACAGAACCGATTCGGCCAGCCGAAAACGATTCTGCACGTGGTGGAGCTGAAATGGAGTCCGGCAGCTACTGACGCTCAGAAGCAACAGGCGATTGATGGCATCAAGGACATGGCCGCCAAGATCCCCGGCATCAAGAATATCTGGATCAAGGGCGAGCGCATGCAGCCGCGCGATTTCAACGCCGCTTATGCCATCGAATTTCGCGATCGCGCCGCCGCCGACGCCTACGCCGAAAGCCCCGTGCACGCTGCGTGGGAAGCGCAGTACGTTCCGCTGCGCGCCGCCAGCGTATCGATTCAAGTCACAAATCCCTAGCGGGTCGCTGCGCAAACACGAGCGTCAAACCTTTAACGAATCGTCATGCTAGTCGCCCTCCGCGAAAACGCCCGAGCGCGCCAGCAGGCCGCAAAAATCGCTATCCCCACCAGCACAGCAGTGCTAGGCTGCGCCTACCGGGGTGCGCGAAAGAGCGCTCGGAGCATTTCCTTCTCAGTATTTTCCCAGTGCCAAAAAATCTGGCGGCAGGAGGCGATCACGGCCATGAAGAAACTGGTACTTGCAATCGTAGCGGCTTACATCGTGCTGATGCTCACGAACTATCTGGTGCACGAGGTTTGGCTGATGAGCGACTACGCGGCGATTCCCGCGAGCCATCGTTCCCCAGCCGGAATCATGCACCGCTTCTGGGCTATGGCCGTTGGCCAGTTCATTTTTGCGGCGTTTTTCGCTTACATCTATACACGCGGCGCCGAGAAAAAGCCTTGGATTGCGCAGGGCATTCGCTACGGCATCCTCATGGCCTTTTTGGTTGTGATTCCAACGGCGCTGAGTGAATACGTGGTGTATATCGTGCCGTACACGCTAGCGATCAAGTGGATGATGGCCGGTGCAATCCAGATGCTCATCCTGGGATTGGTCGTCGCGGGCATCTGCAGCGAATCGGCAGCTTGAAATCGCCTCAGGACACGCAGCAATTATTTTCGCCCATCAGGTTGCGGCGGACGGTGAAAGTCGGCAATGCCCATCGCTTTGCGCATTTGACGATCCATGGCGCGATCGGAAAGCCAGCGACGGGCCAGGATGCCGATTTTCGCTTCCCGCGTCACGGGATAGCGCGCTCGCGGCGGACCGTCTTCAATCGCGCGCAAGATCACGCGCGCACAATCTTCCGGGGTGTAGCGCGATGACTCGGTGGTCTTGCCCCATGCCTTGAGGAAGCCTTGATACACAGCCCTGTAGGGGCTCTGTTCCGCCCCTTTGGCATAGGCTGAAGATAACTCGCTCGCGTTGCGATTCATGCTGGTGGGAATGTAGCCCGGCTCGATCAGGACCACTTGAATACCAAAGGGATAAACTTCCAGGCGCATTGCGTCGCTCACAGCTTCCACGGCGTGCTTGCTCGAGCTGTAGGGTCCGAATAGCGGCGAGACCAGCTTGCCCGCGATCGAACTCATATTAATGATGCGCCCGCTGAGCTTTCGCCGCATTCCCGGCAACACTCGTTGCGACATGCGCACCAGGCCAAAATAATTCGTCTCAAATTGCCGTCGCAAATCCGCCAGCGTGATTTCCTCCATCACCGCCGCGATCGCGATGCCGGCGTTATTCACCAGCACATCCACGGTTCCGGCGCTGCTCTCGATTTCCGCCACGGCGCGTTCCACCGAGGTGTCGTCGCAAACATCTAGTTCCAGGGCCGTGAGCGACAGCTTCCGCGCGCGCGCGGATTGTTGCAGCGCTGCGATGCGCTCTGCGTTGCGCCCGCCGGCAAAAACGCGAAAGCCTCGCTCGGCGAGCATCACGGCCGCAGCGCGGCCCAGCCCGTCGGTCCCGCCCGTGATTAGTGCGATTCGGCCATCACCCGATTGCGTGTTCGGCGTCACTGTGCGCCTCCGTGCTGGCTGAGAACATATCGCAGAAAGCCGCCTCTGGCGAGAAGGTCTACAGCGGTGACGGTATTGACCCTGCGATGGTGTGAGCGAAAATTAGCGCAGGAGGGTAGCTCATGATCAAGAAAGTAAAAGGCGGATACAAAGTGGTCTCTGAGAAGAAGGGCAAGAACCTGGGCGGCCCGTACAAGACGCGCGAAGCAGCCGAGAAGCGCCTGCGCCAAGTGGAATTCTTCAAGCACAACAAAGGCTAGCAGCGACCAAACCCAGCCTCAGTTTCCTGCGCGCTCGGATATCCACAGAAGCAGGTGAAATCCACAGAAGTATGCCAAAAAAATAAATCATAAATACTTGACGAAATTTCTGAATTTGCTATACTCCCCTGATGCGAACACACACCTGCGAAGGTGTGCGCTTGGCTGATACACCGGTTTCCGCCTTCTAACCAAGAGGTGAGTTTGGATACAAACACCGGGTAGAACGAATTCGAGCATCGAGCACGTCCGCCCTAGAGGCCAGCCGTATGGCCCGCAGGATCGGCGGATCCGCCCGGCGCTCGACGCCGGGTTTTTTATTGCAAAAAACAGTTCTCGCGGCCGCGGCTCCAAACCGCTGACGCGCTCCCCCGGGAGGGGAGACAATCCAGTCGGAAGTTGTTGACGGGATTGAAGTTCTTTGACAACTGAAGGAAGCTGGCACTACGTTATGCGAGTTTCAAGTCTCGCATGGCGTAGTAAACCGCAAATATTTGCTCGAGAGTAGCGCAATGTGGAAAGGCGAATTTACTCCACGCGCGGTGTCGGACTTCTGCATGAGTGATCATCCAGAGGCCGGCGATGGCGACGTGTTGGGTAAGTTTTATGGTTAAGCTACTAAGGGCGTACGGTGGATGCCTTGGCGCCAACAGACGAAGAAGGACGTGGCAAGCTGCGATAAGCCTCGGGGAGCCGCAAGCAGGCTTTGATCCGGGGATTTCCGAATGGGGAAACCCATCCTGGTAAAACCAGGTTACGGCCGACTGAATACATAGGTCGGTGCGAGTCAACCCAGGGAAGTGAACCATCTCAGTACCTGGAGGAAAATAAATCAACGAGATTCCGAAAGTAGCGGCGAGCGAAATCGGAACAGCCCAAACCGGGGTATTTATATCCCGGGGTTGTAGGATCCCATAAGTAGAGTTACCAATCCGGAGGCTAGGTGAACTTGCTGGAAAGCAGGGTCAAAGAGGGTGAAAACCCCGTAGCCGAAAGCTTACCGGACTCGAAGGGATATCCTGAGTACCACGGGGCACGAGAAACCCAGTGGGAATCCGGGGAGACCACTCTCCAAGGCTAAATACTCGTTGGCGACCGATAGTGAACTAGTACCGTGAGGGAAAGGCGAAAAGAACCCCTGCTAGGGGAGTGAAATAGAACCTGAAACCGTATGCTTACAAGCAGTCAGAGGGCTATGCCGTGTCTTCGGATGCGGAAATGCCTGATGGCGTGCCTCTTGCTTAATGAGCCGGCTAGTTATTCTCACACGCAAGGTTAAGCGAAAGCGAGCCGTAGCGAAAGCGAGTCCGAATAGGGCGTTCAGTGTGTGGGAATAGACGCGAAGCGGGATGATCTACCCTTGGCCAGGTTGAAGGTCGCTTAACCGCGACTGGAGGACCGAACCGGTGTGAGTTGAAAATCGCTCGGATGAGCTGAGGGTAGGGGTGAAAGGCTAATCAAATTCCGTGATAGCTCGTTCTCCCCGAAATGCCTTTAGGGGCAGCCTCGTATGATTTGCCACGGTGGTAGAGCACTGAATGGACTAGGGTCCCATCCAGGATACCGAATCCAATCAAACTCCGAATGCCGTGTACAACAGTACGGGAGTGAGACTACGGGGGATAAGCTCCGTGGTCGAGAGGGAAAGAACCCAGAACGCCAGCTAAGGTCCCCAACTGTAGACTAAGTGGGAAAGGACGTGTGAGCGCACAGACAGCCAGGAGGTTGGCTTAGAAGCAGCCATCCTTTAAAGAAAGCGTAACAGCTCACTGGTCAAGTG